>Ga0154591_1058_pt1 | contig 83992 bp, 67 predicted proteins | sample RifGroF2_FD_116020 | JGI IMG/M metagenome (GOLD analysis project Ga0154591, IMG submission 116020) | Lentisphaerae bacterium GWF2_45_14
TTTCTAGATTCCGCGCTTGTGTGCACTTGTTTATACTTTGGGATATCCAGCTTGAGTTTTTCCAGTGCTTTGCTATCGTCTGCGTCAACCTGTTTTCTAGATTCCGACCCCGAGTTATCCTTGGTCTGTTCATGTTTTGGCGTATCCAGATTACTTTTGGAATTTACGTCCTGAGTGTATATTCCCGGCTGAAATGCCAAAAGCGCGGCAGACAATGCAATAATCCTATTCCTCATTTGAGTGAATCCCTCCTGAAATATTGTTTTGTGTTTTGCTTATAATATCCATCCGAAAAGATATTTTGAAAATCATTATTCATGAAATTAACACAAACTTAACACGTGGAATTCCTCTCCGTCACTCGAAAATCCTTTTTTCCATGTGTATATTCAGCCTCCGAGATAGAGAACATTATTGGAGAAAATATGAAAAACTATGATGTCGAGAGGGTCTCAACTGTACCGTCAATAAACGGACAATGGAATGAAGATGGCTGGGAAAAGGCAAATGTTGTCGACGTGGACGTATTCCGTCCCGAAAGCAGCGATCATCGGCCCGAGGTGAAGGCAAAGCTTCTTTACGGGGACAAAGGGATTTACGGTCTTTTCAGCGTAAGGGATCAGTACGTGAGGTGCGTCAATACCACATATCAGAGTTCGGTCTGCAAAGACAGCTGTGTTGAGTTTTTCTTCAAACCGCACACAGGCAAAGGTTATTTCAATCTTGAATGCAATTGCGGCGGCTCCTTCCTTTGCTACTATATCGAAGATCATCGCAGAACCAGCAAAGGCCTCGAAAAGATGACTAAACTTACTGTCGATGATGCTGCCGGTATAAAAATATACCATTCGATGCCTGAGCTTGTTGAGCCGGAGATAAAGGAAAAAACCGACTGGACAGTGGGCTTCTTTTTTTCGTTTTCGTTGATAGAGAAATATTCCGGGCCTCTCGGCGATTTGAAAGGAAAAGAGTGGCATGCCAACTTCTACAAGTGCGGCGACAATACCTCGCATCCGCACTGGGCCTCATGGAGTCCGGTAAGCACTCTTAATTTTCATTTGCCGGACTGCTTCGGCGCAATACACTTTAAGTGATCAAAGGTCAAGGAAGTTCTTCAGGAGCTTGTGTCCGTGTTCGGTAAGTATTGACTCGGGGTGGAATTGAACGCCGTGTATTTCAAGCTCCCTGTGCTTTACTCCCATTATCACGCCATGGTCGGTTTCCGCGGTGATTTCCAGGATATCGGGGCAGCTTTCTCTTTCTATCACGAGCGAGTGGTAGCGAGTGGCGCTGAAGGGCGAGGGAATTTCTTTGAAAACGCCCTTCGAGTTGTGCCGTATGGCTGAGACCTTGCCGTGCATGAGGTAGGGAGCGTGTATGATTTTCCCGCCGAATACCTGTCCGATGCTTTGGTGTCCGAGGCATATTCCGAGTACCGGGATTTTCTTTCCCGCGCAAATTCTTATTGCCTCACAGGATATTCCGGCCTTTTCGGGGGTACACGGTCCCGGCGAGACGATAAGCTTTCTGATATCGGACTTTTCAATTTTCCCCGCGCTTATTTCGTCATTTCTGACAACGCGCGGAAAGCAACCCAGTTCTCCCAGATACTGTACAATGTTATAAGTGAACGAATCGTAATTGTCTATCATTAGTATCATGTTATATTGTCCTGATTTCTAAATTTTTTGCGTTTCGTGAAGCTAGTACTTCGAACCAGAAAATCAAGGAAATATCACAAATTTCAGAATTGTTGAATTGCATTCCATCCCCCAAATGCTATACTACCTAATGAAGTTTATATAAAAAGATGGCTAGAATTCAGGTAAATTTCAGGAGAAAACCATGACTGATCAGCAAGCGCAACAGCAACCGAGAAAAACCATCAAGTTGAAACCTATTTCAAAAGCTCCTGGAGCTTCCTTCGGATTTTCAGCGCCAGCACCGGCGCCAATGTCTCCTCAGTCAGCGCCGACTATTCAGGCGGAAAGTTTTGGAGAGGCCCCCACCGTAAAGCTTTCTCCTCAATCGATTATGAAGCCGCAGCTAATGCCGGAACAGGGACAGCCGGCACCGGACGCTACACACACAGGGACTCAGCCCCTTAAAAAAGTGCCAACAACTAGTACGCGCCCCGGTTCTCTTATTCCGGAAGGCGCCGACAATAATATGTCCTTTTCTGGAGATCAGACTTTGGTTACTCCTTCAATGCCGACATCTGTCGGGCAGGAAATGCCTCAGGTGCCAGGATCAGGAGATGATGAGTCCACTCAGAAAATCGCTACTGCCGCCAAAGCCGTGGCTAGGCCCCAGCAGCAGACAATCAAGCTTAGGCCGTCGACTATTTCTGCTCCAGCCGCTGCTGCGCCACAGGCAGCACAGACAATCAAGCTTGGAGCTATGACTCAGGCCGCAACGCCGACACCAACCCCGAATCCGATGACGATAACGGGCGGCGCAACTATAAAGCTTGTGCCAACGATGGCGACCGAAACTGCGGCAATAAAGCCTTTTGGCGCAACTATAAAGCTCAGTCCCACTCAGCAGACTCCAGCGCCAGAGACATTGAAGCCAGGTTCTCCTACAATTAAACTGACTGCCGGCTCTCAAACGACCAAGGCTGAATTCACAGCTCCGGTCTCGCCAGGGGCACGGACTATTCAGCTCAGCCCTGAAGCTCAGACTCAGGCGGAGGGAGCCGATGAGGCACATCCACATAAGACGAAGCTGGTAATTAAGAAACCTGAAGGGGCTTCGATGTCCGGAATGCACGAAGGACAGCTAAGTCCCGGCGGGGCAGATTCCCAGGACAAGCAAGATGAACATGCCGAGCCGTCAATGGTATTTACCCTTGTCGCCATTCTTACGATGGTTATTGCGGGCTATTTCTTCTTCATGTCCGCCGCCCAGTATGCCAATCACTGGATGGGGAAAAGTATACCCATCCCGGGCATTACGAATAGCGTAAAATAAGCTTCCGTAAAAACATCAGACCCTCTCGGGACAGCATGAAATTCAAAGCGGTCATCTTCGATATGGACGGTACTCTTACCGTGCCGACAATAGACTTTGACCTCATCAGAAAAGAACTCGGCATTCCTGATGGAGATATGGTCAACGTCATCGCTTCATGGCCGGAGGCCAGGAGGGATGCCGCATGGGCGCTTATACAAAAATATGAGTCTGAATCCAAAATAATAATCAAGGATGGCGTTCTTGAATGTCTGAAAAAATTCAGAGAACTAGGCATAATGCTTGGCATTCTTACCCGGAATTCGGCGGATGGTGTGTCACGCGTTGCTGAAAAACTCCGATTTGATTTCGATATGGTTCTTACCCGCGAACACGAATACGTGAAGCCCGACCCCGAGACAGTCCGCTGTTTCCTGAGGGAATGGGAACTTGAACCCGGTGAAACACTTGTTGTCGGCGATTATATCCATGATATCGAATGTGCTCGAAATGCCGGAGCACGGTCATGTTTCTACTTTAATTCCGGTTCCCGCTTTTACGGCGACGAGTCTGATTTTACCGTGAAAAATTTTCGCGAATTGGAGGCTGTCGTCATTGGGGAATAAGCTTGTAAATAATATATATCACGTTCTTTTTGAATGCTTCGGCCCTCAGTACTGGTGGCCCGGCGACTCACCTTGGGAAATCTGCCTGGGCGCTGTCTTGACTCAAAATACCAACTGGGGAAATGTGGAAAAAGCAATCGCTAATCTGAAGACAATAGACTCTCTCTGTCCCAGAAAAATACTTGAGATGAAGCGGGAATCGCTGGAAGAGGCATTGCGCCCGTCCGGCTATTTCAAGCTGAAGTCCGTGAGGCTTTCAAACGTCGCGCGCTGGTGGCTGGAAAACGTCGAAAACGATAAGCTGAAAAAACGTCCGTCCAATCTCGATTACTGGCGGGATTCAATCCTTGCGGTAAACGGCGTAGGACCCGAAACCGCGGACAGTATTCTGCTTTATTCCTTCGGGCTTCCGACATTTGTCATAGATGCCTATACGCGGAGAATAATGCACCGCCATTTCAATACTCCGGAAAACGTTTCTTACGCCGTTCTCCGGGATTTATTCATGGATAACCTGCCTCATGACGCAAAGCTCTTCAATGAGTATCACGCGCTTTTCGTAAGACTCGCCAAAGAGCTGTGCCGCAAAAATATATGCCTGCCTTCGTGTCCGTTTGCTAGCCACGAATGATGGCAAGGAGCTCGTCGCGCTTAGCTTCCATCGTTGCCTTGTCTTTTGCTTCGACGATGAGCCTCATGAGCGGTTCGGTATTCGATGCTCTTACATTGAACCACCAGTTGGAGTACTCAACAGATATGCCGTCAAGCTCGAACATTCTGCCGTCCGCATATTTTGTCTTTATCTTTTCCAGCACGCTCTTTACGTTCTGAACTTTTGAGTTTATCTCACCGCTTGCGAAATATTTCCTGAGCGGGGCGACAAGTTGGCTGACTTTTTTATGTGTTTTGCAGATAAGATTAGCGAGTTTTATCAGGGCAAGACCCTGCGATTCGGTCGTGAAGTTTTCCTTGAAATAGTAGTGCCCCGAGAGTTCACCGGCGAAGACAGCGTCGTTTTCGCGCATCTGCGCCTTGATGAAAGCATGGCCGACCCTGGACATTATGGCTTTGCCGCCGTTCTGCTCGATGCATTCTTTTACCGCCCAGCTGCTGCGCAGGTCGTAGAGAATCGTCGCGGGGCCGTCCGAGAGGATGTCCTGTGCGATGAGTGCGGTGAAAAGGTCCATCGGGATGATATTGCCTTCGTTGTCGATGAATCCGCAGCGGTCGGCGTCGCCGTCAAACGCGGCCCCGAAATCAGCGCCGGATTCTTTGACTTTTTCGCGGATAACATCAAGAGTTTCAAGTTCGAGCGGGTTTGCTTCGTGGTTTGGGAATGTGCCGTCGAGTTCCTTATAGAGCGGGATTATTTCAAAAAGGTCTTCGATGCCCGCCGACTCGAATGAGCCCATTGAGTTAGCGTAGTCCACGACTATCTTGAGCTTTTTGTCCATTTTAGCGTGTGCGCGGAGGAAATTTCTGTATTCTGGGGCGATGTCATACTTGGAGATGGAGCCTTTTTTCTCCGAAGAAACAAAGTCGCCGGACGCCGCTATTTTTTCGATATCGGCTATGCCGGTTGCGCCGCTTATCGGGATTGCCTGTTTGCGGCAGAGCTTGAAGCCGTTGTATTCGGCGGGGTTATGCGATGCGGTGATCATGATGCTGCCGTCGGCATGGAGCTTTCCGTTTGCGTGATATGACATTGGTGTTGAGCACATTCCGAGGTCGATAACATCCGCGCCTGATTCGGTTATGCCTTTTGCGAGCGCGTCGAAAAGTGGTTTTGAGTGCGGGCGCATGTCCCTGCCCACGACAACCTTTTTTGCACCGACGAACTTGACGAAGGCCCTTCCGATATCTTCCGCTGTTTTCTCGTTCAGTTCTTTCGGGTAGATTCCGCGAATGTCATAAGCCTTGAATATTCCGCCCATCCTTGATTCCTCCTTGATTAAATTTTATCCTTGATTCACATATAGGTCGTTTTAGCTGAAATTCAAAGGCTCAATCACAGAATCTTCGTGAGGACTTCCGTATTTTGGCCTGGGATACGAACCGGGTGATATTCCCATTTTCTTCTTAAAAAGCCGTGAAAAACTGGAAATATCAGTAAAGCCGCAGAACTCGGCTGTTTCTTTTACGCTGATATTGCGGCTTCCCATAACTCTTGCGGCATAGAGTATCTTGCATTGAAGCTGAAACTCGTATGGCGGAACGCCCTGTAGCTTTTTGAACTGTTTGCGGAAGCTGCTGTAGGACATTGCGTTTTTTTCAGCTTCGAGTTTGAAATCCCAGTTTTTCAGCGGCTCTTTGCGTACTCTTCCTGCAATTTTGTTTATGCTGCCGGAGCAGGGTGAGGCGATGCTTTCCATTCTTGACGCTTCTATGGTAAGTCCCACCAGGCTTTCCAGCAGAATAACCATTTTGTAGTGGTTTCCGGGAGAATCTTCCCTGTAGAGTTTTAGCATTTCCCTGAAACGTTCGTAAAATTCAGCCGGCTTGTGCACGTTGACGCAGCCGGAGGGGATATCTTCGTAGAGTCCAGCAGTTATTTTTTCCGCCCGCGGCCCTGTGAAGTTGCTCCATATCTGCGACCTTGCCGTTCCCGGCAGGGCTTCGTAGCGGTAAAAGTTGCCTTTTTTCATCCAGTAGACTGCCGGAGCCTGAAGTATCACGTTTCTGCCGCCTGTCGTAAAGCGCATTCCTCCTTTGTACACATATTCAAGAGAGTATGACTCATGTCCGTGGATGGTTCCGTTCGCAGGTTCGTGAAAGTCTTTAATCTCGGATACCGTAATGAATATGATGTCATCAAAATATCCCATATCAAATATGCCAAATGATTAATCAAAAATGTCATTTACAATATAGTTCAAGAGCTTATAATTAACAATATAAGAATTAATTTAAAAATGTCAAAAATGTAAAAGTGGAGATAATTCATGAAAAAGATAGCGGTAATCGGATTTGGAGAAATGGGAAAACGTCATGCCAGAGACATGGAAGAGCACTCAAGGTGCGAACTTGAGATAGGCGGTGTCTATGAGCCGGATGATGCAAAATACAGGCTCGGCTGTGAATGGCTCGGGAAGGAGGCCAGGCGCTTTGCCTCTCCTGAACAACTTCTTTCGGAACTTGATCCGGACGGGATTATAATAGCCTCGCCGAATTTCTGTCATCTGGAGAATCTCAGGATGCTGAAGGGCCGGAAGATTCCGGTGATACTGGAAAAACCGCTCGACAGCAGCTTTGAAAAGATTTGCGATGTAATCCGTTTTGTCGCTTCCTATGATGCCCCGGTGATGGTTCATCACGTAATGAGGTATTCGCCAATAGTCAAAAAGGCCAAAGAAATCATAGAGTCCGGAACGCTTGGCAAAGTATGCTCCTTTCATTTTTCTCAGACGATAGGCGGGCACATGTGGCATAACTTTCGCAGGAATATGAAGACGGGCGGCGGACAGCTTATCGAAAAGGCAACTCATGACTTTGATGTTCTCCTTCATTGGTGCAATTCAAATCCGAAACGTGTGGCGGCCATATGCAAAAGACAGCGTTTCGGAGGTGACATGCCGGACGACCTGCATTGCAATGAGTGCAGCAAGAAAATGTCATGTGACGAGTATGCCAGCGGTTTTCATGTCGCGCGCAGTAATTTTAAGGATGTGAATCTGTCGAATAATCTCTGCTGCTACGCGAAATGCGCTGACGTATTCGATAACGAAACCTGCCTTATCGAACTGGAGAACGGGGTCTTCGGAACCTACACAAATACCTATTTTGTGGAGAATTACTTTACCCGCGTATACGAAGTTATCGGCACTGAGGCCATAATGAGAGTGGGCTTTTCAAAACTTAACGGCTATGAAGGCGAAATTGAGTTGCGCGGGCGTCATATCAAGGCCAATTACAGCTTTGCGTACGAGGACAGGATTCATTACAATGGCGCACCGGGTGTTGCGACTCATTTTTATAACCTTATATGCGGCAATGAAAAGATACCTTATTCTCCCGTAGATCAGGCATTTTCAGCGGAAATGATTGCGCTCGCGGCCTACAAGGCAAACGAAACGGGTACTTATATCAATGTTAAAGACCTGGTCCCAGAGGACTTGAAGAAAGTGTTTGCCGAAGCTTATAAGTGAAAATGGAGGCGTGGGTCGGATTTGAACCGACGACATAATGGTTTTGCAGACCATCCCCTTAGACCGCTTGGGTACCACGCCGTTATAAGGTCGAGGGTGAAGACTATAACTCCTGTGAAAAATATTTCCAGCGCAAAACACAAAAAAGTGTGGAAGCCGTCGCCGGTACAATTTCGGTATCCTGTCCGCATCCCTTAAATAGCACAGCTTTTATTTTTATCTTTGGCTTTGATTTGTCAAAATCCCGTTGATGGTGTAAATTCGATTACAGGTTTTTGAATAGCGGGAGGGGCGCGATGGGGATATCTGCAAAATTATCTATATCCATTGAGATACGCCGGGACGTGGAAATCGATGCCATCATAAGACTTTATGAAGAGGCCGGCTGGTGGCGCGACGCTTATGACCGTAAATTTATTTCCGGCATCTTGACCGGGTCGTTCTGTTTTGCCGCCGCCTATGCGGGCGATGAGCTTATAGGAATGGGGCGGGCGCTTTCTGACGGCGCGAGCGACGCGTACATACAGGACGTGACCGTCCTTAAAGCTTTGCGGGGCCGAGGCGTAGGCCGCCGGATTATTCTTGCCATAATTAATCACCTGAAGGCACATGGTGTGGACTGGATAGCCCTTGTCGGGGAGCCGGGCACGAGAGGCTTTTACGAAAAGCTGGGATTCAGGGAAATGCACGCCTACATCCCGATGAAATTGTCTGATTAGTGAATTCAGAGAGGGGATGGATGAAATCCAACGATGTCGACAGAAATATTATTGGGCGGAAGTCACTTCTGAAGCTAGCGCTTTTTTCTTTTTCAGTATTTGTTTTACTGTGCTCATTATCCGGTTTCGTCCTTTATTACATATATCATGCTGAGGCTGAAGGCGAGATTGCCTCGTACATGGATGAGGAGGAGGGACGGCTTCACCTCGTGGGTGAACGCATCCGGATACGCCTGACTGAGGTGATTTCAGACCTTCTATTTATCGCAGATATCGTTGAAGAGCATACCCAATTTTTCAGTCAGTCTGAATGCTCTAGGCATACAATGGCGGATTTTATTTTATTTGCCAAAAACAAAAGGATTTATGATCAGATCAGGTACATAAATGAAGACGGCATAGAGGTCATGAGAGTTAATTATAATTCCGGCAGGCCCGTCGCGGTTCCTGCAAAGGAACTTCAGAACAAATCACACTGCTATTATTTTAAGGATGCTTCGGCGCTATCCCGCGGGAACGTATATATTTCACCGCTGGATCTGAATATGGAGAACGGGGTTCTTGAAAAGCCTTATAAACCGATGATAAGACTTGCGGCTCCGGTCTTCGGCCCTTCAGGGGAGCGGCGCGGAATCGTTGTTCTCAACTATCTGGCCTCCAATCTTCTCAAGGCCGCCTCAGGGCATATGCAGATTATCAACGAGAATGGGGATTGGCTGCGTGGCGGCGGCGCGGGCAAGGACTGGGCATTTATGTTCGGAGGAGGTGAGCGGTTTAATAAATATTATCCGGAGCTATGGGATATCTCGCGCAAGCACAATGCGGGGCAGATATTTGACGATTCGCGGATATTTGTCTTTGAAAAGTTGAATCCGACAAAGTCCCATCCGGGAGCGAAGGGAAATACATGGTGCTTATTTACGCTTGCTGACAAGGATAGGGCTTTCCCTTATCTGAAAGAGGAATTGGTGAAGTTTATTCAGTTTTTCATTATGCTTTGTCTGTTTTTTCTTGCCTTGTGTTTTTATCTTTATCTGCTTGCCGTCAAGAGGATTGCCGCTGATACGCGCTTTAAGATAATGTTCCGTTATTCTACGGATCCGTATTTTCTTTTTGGCAGGAGAGGCGTTATTGACTGCAACGACGCGGCAATATCTCTTCTAAAAGTTTCAGGAAGAGAGTATCTGATGGGAAAGTTTCCTTTTGATTTCCCCCCCGAATTTCAGCCTGACGCTATTTTGTCGCGAGTCAAGGCTCTCTCTTTGCCCGGACAGGCTGAGAAGACGGGCAGTCTGAGGTTTGAATGGGAGTATCTTGATTTTAGCGGGAAGTCGATACCTGCGGAGGTTACATTAAGTTGTATAAGGCCCGGGAAAAACGGTCTTTTCCTTTTGGAAATTCATGACCTTTCTTTGCGCATCGAGGCCGAGAGAGAGTTACGGCTGAGCGAATTGCGGCTCAATAAGGCCCAGGAGATTGCCAGGCTCGGAAACTGGGAGCTCGCGATAGACAGCGGCTCTCTCTGGTGGTCAAAAGAGGTTTTCACCTTGTGCGGAATGGATCCGGACAGAGATCCGCCAACGTTTAAAAATTATCTCAAGATAATTCATAAAGAGGATATGCGCAGATTTGCCGCCGCCGTGGAGTCTTCCATAAATTCAGGAGAGATGTTCGATATAGAATACCGTATCGTTACGACCGACTCTATAAAGGATATGCACACAATAGGCCATCCGAGGCAGGATGCGTCCGGCAAGATAGCCGTAGTGAGCGGTACCATCCAGGACATAACCGAAAGAAAGCGCTATGAGGAGGAACTGAAAAACGCCAAGCGGGAGGCAGAAACTATAAATAATCGGCTTAAAGAGGTCAATCTCAAGCTCGCTAGAAGCATGACAGCTACGCAGAAATTCGCCGCTGAAGCGCGGCAGGCAAGTCTGGCGAAGAGCGAGTTTATCGCGAATATGTCTCACGAAATAAGAACGCCCATGAATGCGATAATCGGGTTTTCTGAACTCCTCTATAATGAAGAAAAAGACCCTCGCATGCGGGACTACATATTGACAGTTAAGAACAGCGGAAAATCTCTCCTCACAATCATAAACGACATTCTGGACATATCAAAAGTAGAGGCCGGCAAGCTATCTCTCACATATAAACCGTTTTCAATTTCCTGTGTTATGATGGATATAAAAAACCTATTTGCTCATGGCGTCGAGGAGAAGAAGATTGATTTCACATGCAATGTGGATGACTTCGTCCCTGATGTCATTATACTTGACGAGACACGTTTCAGGCAGATACTCATGAACCTTGTCGGAAACGCAATAAAGTTTACCGATTCTGGACATATAAGAGTTTTTATTTTAGGCACGGCGGCTGGGAATAGTGTCGACCGTATAAATCTTTCTCTCAAAGTCGAGGATAGCGGCTGCGGCATTCCGGAGCGGCTGACAGAGCGTATCTTCGAGCCTTTTGAACAGCTTGCCTCAGATACAGGACCGCATGTTGAGGGAACAGGACTGGGACTGACCATAACCAAAAAGTTAGTCAAAGCGATGCACGGGACGATCTCCGTCAGCAGCTGTCCCGGTGAAGGCTCAGTTTTCAGCGTCGATTTTACGGACGTTGAGTTTTCCCGGGAATCAAGTTCCGCAGCGTCCAGCTCCGAAACAGCCGAGCTCAAAGGTTTCGGTTCCGGCTTTTCTGTTCTTGTCTGCGACAATGATCCAGTTGGAAGGGCGCTTATAAAGGGCTATCTTGACGATTGCCCGGATATAAAGCTCTCCGAGGCGTCCAGCATCGCTGAAGCTCTCCTTTTATGCCGCGGGCATAAGCATGATTTTATTTTTATAGACATAAAAGAGGGGGAATTGAACGTGGAGGCAGCATTAAAAAAAATCAGGGATTCTCCTGGCTTGAGGGATGTTGTCCTGGCAATCATAACTTCTTCCGTAGAAAAAGAGACAGAGGATTATCTGCGACCGCTTTGCGATGTTTTTCTCCGGAAGCCCGTTAATCGTCGTGGCATAGTCGATTTGCTTGCCGGATTTGTCAGGAAAAAGAGGAGGGACGTTCTGGAAGAGGGCGATTTTAAAAATGAAGTTCCGGCATTGCCCGCCCTTGAGCAGCTGATGGAACGTTTTCAAGCCGTCTGTTCCGGCATGAACATGAGGGATATCGAGCTTTTTGGTGAGGATATCTTGAGAGCGGGAGAGAGCTGTAATTCCGCAGGGCTCGTCGATTACGGGAGAAAAATCCTGTCAATGGTAGAATCTTTTGATGTTTCGATGCTCTCGTCCACACTTGATTTATTTCCTGTAATGCTTAATAAGATTCGTGAAGCAAAGGAGACGTTATGAGCGATGGCCTTAAAAAAAATCCGTTAGTGATGATAGTCGATGATGTCCCGAAAAATATCCAGATATTGGGAAATATACTGAGAGAAAATATTCAATGCGATTTTTCTTTTGCTCAGGATGGACGGCAGGCCCTTGATATAATATCACGTTCGGCGCCGGATCTTATTCTTCTTGACATAACGATGCCGGTAATGGACGGACTTGAAGTCTGCCGGGCACTTAAAAAAAATCCCGAGACAGCAGATATTCCGATAATATTCATCACTGCCCGCGTCGATTCCGAAGATGTCATAAAAGGCTTCGAGGCCGGGGCTGTGGATTATATTACAAAGCCGTTCAATTCGCCGGAGCTTCTTGCCAGAGTCAAAACCCAGCTCGCCATTCGTGAGCAAAATGCCATCATCCTCAGGCAGAATTCGGAACTGCGTGAACTTCTGCATGTACTCTGCCATGACCTGGTCAATCCGGTCGCCGCCATTCTCGGGCTTGTGAATATGCTTGACGATTCAGGCCCTATGCGTAAGTTGAAGCCGCTTATGCTCGATGCCGCCGATAACGCTCTGGGGCTTATTGCACTCATTAGAAATATGAGGAAACTTGAGGATAAAAACGAGAGTTTGGATTTGAGGTATCTGCCCCTTTCCGAACTTGTCAGGGAATCCCTTTGTATGCTGGAGCAAGGGTTTAACAAGAAGAACATTGCCGTTTCCATTGAAATGCCGGATGCCCTTCACGTTTGTGTCGAGGCTGTTTCGTTTGTCAATTCGGTTATGAATAATATTTTCTCCAATGCCATCAAGTTTTCCATGAAGAATTCCACGGTCTTCGTCTCGGCAGTCTTAAAGGGAACCGAAGCTCTTCTCGTAATTAAAGATTCCGGTATCGGGATGCCCGATGAAGTCCTGAATAATATCTTCAGCGTATCTTTTTCCGTGAGCAGAACTGGCACTGACGGTGAGACGGGAAGTGGCTTCGGAATGCCGCTTGTGAAGAAATTCGTCGAAGCTTACGGCGGGCGTATAGAAATATCATCATCCGAAGAAAATGAGCTCTCTCCAAGCGGAACAGAGATCAGGATTTTCCTGCCGGGCCGCATCTCCGACTTATAAACTAAGTTCGCCTCTTCACTAGAATTTGTGGGTGAACTCCGGCTCGGGGCGGCATTTTGATGGGGATGCCGTGCATGACGGAGCGAAGATAATGTCAACGGTATTCCACAAAATACATTTTGACGAGCCCCTTGCCTTTTAGTTCCAGAGGCGGCCTTGCCGTAAGGTTAAAATGACCCGACGCAAGTTTGAATGTTTCTTCTGATATATTTATCTTCATCGGTTCGGATGACGATTCTATGCGCGATGCCGTATTGATGGTATCCCCGAACACATCATAGATATATTTTTCGATGCCGACCACGCCGCCGACGACTCTTCCGCTGTGGATGCCAGCTCGTATTTCCCACTTTATGGTTGAATTTGTATTGCGTTCTTTCAGGTATTTCATTATTTTGACTGCCGCGTTTATGATGTTGACTGCGTGCGAATCATTTTTTTCAGGCATGCCGGAGACGCACATATAGGCATCTCCGATGGTTTTTATACGCTCACAGCCGCAGGATTTGACTATTCTGTCGAAGGCCGTGAAAATTTCATTGAGTTCACCAATGAGCGCTTCCGGGTGCATGTTTTCTGATATTCTCGTAAAGTTTACGATATCTGAAAACATCACACTTACGTTTTCGAAACTTTCCGGTTTTGCGCATCCGTTTTTCTTCAGTTCGTCGGCGACTTTATGCGGTAGTATATTGAGGAGGAGTTTTTCAGATATCTGACGTTCTTTTTCTATTATTTCATTGGATTCCATGAGTTGGATATTCGCTTCGGCCAGCTTGAGCTTCTGATCCTCAAGTTCTTCCCGCTGTTCCAGGAGTTTAAGACTTGCTTCGGCCATTTTGAATTTCTGTTCCTCAAGGAGCTCCATATTTTTCTGATTTGCTTTTTTTCCGCGTAAGCCTCTGAGGACATAAAAAACGAGCATGGCTGAAATTATGATATATGATATTGCGAGCGCGGTAATCATTGCTGTTGGAAATGTCATAGTTATCTCCCGTGAAAGAATATCACAGGGTGGCGGAATAATCAAAGCGTATGAAGCAAGTCTCATCTTTTAAGTTTATTTGCGTATTGATATTTAGAAGGGTATAATATCAGGATGAAGACAGGTAGGTATTTTATGCGGAAAGAGAGAAAAGGACAATCGGGTCAGGCTATTGCCGAGCTTATTACCGGCATTCTGGCTATCGCTACGGTTTTTCTCGGCATGCTTTTTGTCTCAGCCATGGGCTTGGGAAATATAGAAAACCTTATTTCTGCGAGAAGTTCAGCCGATCTCACAGCCTGCTCGGAAGAATCTTCCGGAAATTCAGGGGCGGTCTCGCTTGTAGGATGGAACACCGGAAACGACGGGCTTTACTTTACTCCTGATGACGAGCAACTCGGCGGCGGGGAAGGGGATGGCGTGTCCTTCGTGAACCAGCTTGTATCGGAGTCGCCGGAATACGACCTTTCCAATTCAGTGTCGGTAGGAACCAGTAACTACACTAGTCCCTTCTGCGATCTTGACGTGGACCCGCTTTTTGTTAATGCCGGAGGCCTTGTCTCTGCTTCGGCGACTGACAGCGATCCGCTCGGATCAAGAGGTTTGAGTGATCTTAAAGGCGCCTTCCAGTTCCTTGTGGAGTCTGATTTGGACATCAGTCTGTCGGAAACCGTCTACATGCCTTCCATATATTATGAATAGATCCAACAAAAGGAATCCCGAAATCTATGACTCAAAATCTGCATCGTTCACCCTCTGAAAAGAATGTGTCCCTTGATACTGCCCTTCTCTGGAGAGAAAAGCTTAGGAAAAATAACAAAAAACTTGTTGTAACAAACGGCTGTTTTGATATATTGCACAGAGGGCATGTCGAGTATCTTTGTAAAGCGGCTGAATTGGCGGATTTTTTGTTGGTCCTTGTCAATGCCGATTCCTCCGTCAGGAGGCTGAAGGGGCCGTCAAGACCTCTCAACAGCGAGGAGGATAGGGCGTTTGTGCTGGCCGCGCTGGAATCAGTTGATATGACGGTAATTTTTAACGATGAACGATGTACGAAAATGATAAAAGCTCTTTGCCCGGATGTTTACGTCAAAGGCGGTGACTATACCATAGATACAATAAATATTGAGGAGAAAGAGGCTCTTTTTGCTGTGAACGCACAAATAAAGTTTATATCCTTTGTCCCCGGCTTTTCAACGACTGGGACAATTAATAAAATGAATATAAAAGAGTCTTAAAATGTCTAAACTTAAAGATTTTTTTGATCTCGTACTTAGGATGGATAAAATGAAAAAAACAAAATCTGAAAATGACAAAAATGGGCTGACGCGGCTCGAAACAGGTCTCTTCGACTCCATCGAATTCTGTCTCGGCTTGCTCGGTACGGTACCGGTGCCGATTTTTATTGTCAACAGTGACGATGAAGTAATCATGCTTAACTCTCCGAGATTCGAAAGCGCTGAGAAGGGCTTTTGCTGTGTCCACGAGGGCGAGCTTAACAACTGGAGAATCAGCAAGGAAAGTCATTGCATTTTCTGTGAAACTGTCCACGAAGCTAGGAAAAAAGACGAAAAAATCATCAGAAAAGGCTCATGGCAGATAGCTGCCGGAAGCTCCAGGAAAGAGCTCATTGTTCTTATTCACGCGACTCCGGTTACAATCGAAAATGATAAATTCGTTTTTGTCGCGCTCGAAAATATTACCGAGGTCGAACAGCTTAAAGGACTCCTCCCGATATGCATGGAGTGCAACAAAATTTACGATAACGGAACTTCCGAATGGATAAGGATAGATGAATTTATAACAGAGCGGAGCCCTGCCAAGTTCTCCCATGGACTCTGTCCTATATGTTCGGAAAGACTAATGGACGATATTGACAGGGAAAACGGCAATGATTGAGTCGTCTTCCCTATCTGGAATTACTAGATGAAACGTAATAAAAAACCACGGCTTAAAATAGTTTCTGGCGGACAGTCCGGCGTGGATAGGGCCGCCCTTGATGCCGCGCTCGATGCCGGCTTTCCATGTGGCGGCTGGTGTCCCAAAAGACGGCTTGCCGAAGACGGTCCCATTCCGAAGTCATATCCTCTCAAGGAATCGCGTTCGCCTTTCTATTCAACCAGGACAAGGATGAATGTCGAGGAGAGCGACGGCACCCTTATCATTGTCACTGCCGAGCCTACAGGCGGTACCGCTCTAACAATTGATCTTGCGAAGAATGCTTCAAAACCGCTCCATGTTGTAAAACTCAATGATAAAGACGTGTCAGCCGCCAGTCTTGGAAAGATCAGGAAGTGGCTGAAGTCAAATAATATAAATATTCTTAACGTGGCGGGTCCACGCGAAAGCGGCGCCCCCGGCATTTACGACAAGGCGAAGTCATTGATGAAAGAACTTCTTGCCCAGCCATTCGGCTGAACATTGCCTTGCCGCTTTCGTTATGCTGACGGCATTGGAAAATTTATCTTTGCCAGCTGTCTTTCTTTTCTTCTTCGTGACGGGCTTCTTCGGCGAGTATTTCGTACTGCCTGGTCTTATCTTCATTGTTCTTTATTCCTATCAGGTTGAGCATCCTCCATTTGAAGCCGCGGTCGGGCAGGGCGGTGTCGTGTACAAATTTGAAGTACAGGGCAGGTATCAGGTATAACGTTAAAATGGCTGAAAGCGACAGCCCGCCGACAACCCCTATGCCGCAGCTTGAGCGCAGTTCCGAGCCCATGCCCGTTCCAAAAGCCATCGGGAGCATCCCTGCAACAGAGGCGATGGATGTCATTATAATCGGGCGGAACTTGTTTTCGACAGCCTCAAACATCGCAAGGTGCGTAGTCATGCCGTTCTTAATCAAAATGGAGCATTCGTCCATAATCAGGATAGCGTTATTGACCACTATTCCAATCATCATCACACCGCCGAGCAGACCTATCATGGAAAGGGGCATTCCAGCCAGCCAGACTGCCAGAAACATCCCGATAAAGCCCAGTGGAATCGTGAACATTATAAGGAAAGGACGGGTCCAGGATTCCATGATTGCGGAAATCAGAAGGAATGTCATTACAATCGCGATTGCGAAGACTTCCATAAAGTCCGCCACTCCTTCACCCATCATTTCCGCCACTCCTGAATGTCCGAGTTTATAGCCCGGCGGCAGGTACCGGGTTACCTTCTGCTCAAGGTCCTTTATGATTTTACTCAAAGCCGCGCCCTTTGCTTCGTTTGCGTAAAACCATACGGAGCGTCTCTTGTCATGACGTATTACGCTTATTGACATATTCTCGGGCTCCTGCTCAATCAGTACGTCAAGATTGATAGGTTTGCCGTCAATTGAGCCCACTGCGAGGCTCGAAAGTTGGTCGACGCCCCGCTTTTCCTCCATTTTTACCCGGATGTCGAAAGAGCGTCCGCCAGTCTTGTAGGTTCCGGCTTCAATGCCGTCGAAGAAGCCGCGAACAGAGGTCCCAAGCGGAACGGCGTCCAGATGGATATTTTGTAGTATGTGGCGGCGCGGGATCAGATTTATCTGCGGCTTGCCCATTCTCACGCTGGTATCTATGTCTTTGCACAGTCCTGAGTTTTGAATCTCTTTTATTCCTATACGGTTAAGTCTTTCCAGTTCCGTGAAGTCGCTGCCGACTATGAAGGATTTTACCGACGAGTCCGAGCCGCCTGTCGGTTTTGGGATGCTCAATGTATATACGCAGTTATCCATTTTAGAAAGTTCTTTGCGTACCTCGTTCATAAGTTCCCAGAGCGGGGCACGTTTCCCCTTTGGGGTGGTCATTACCGCAATTTCTGAAAGATAAACGCCTTCGGTAACTTTTCCCATCATGGCGTTTACGTAGCCGACTGTTGTCCTTGTGCGTTCAACGAATGGCATTTTGCGCAGTTTTTCGACAACTTCCAACGTGCGCTTCCGGGTAGTTTCCAGATTATAGTCTGTTGGAAACTCTAGCTTGATTGTAAACTCGCTGCGGTCATTGTCCGGGAAAAACGATATTCCTACCTGTGGAACAATGAAAATTGCGCAGAATAAGCAGAAACCTAAAATTATGGTTATGACCGTGCCGGGCGCTTTGGCTGTCCATTCAATGCTCCTGTTAAAATTTTTGGAAACCAGTTCATAGCCTATGTCCCAGTATTTGAACAGTGCCTGATTCAATTTCCCCTGTGTTTTTATTTTTTCGGTGAAAAGAATCGACGCCAGTATCGGAGTGAGCGTGAAGCTTACGAAGAGCGATGCCAGTGTCGCTATGACCATAACCCCGGCAAAAGGGGCCATAATCAAGCCCAGTATCGAGCCCATCATCGCAACAGGGACGAAGACCACCACATTTGTAAGCGCACTGGCCGCTACGGCGTTGAGCACCTCCGATGTCCCGATGGCGGCGGCGGTCTTTCTGTCATTTCCCTCGGAGAGTTTCTTGAAGATATTTTCAATCACGACTATTGAGTTTGTTACGAGAACGCCCGTCGAGCAGCCGAGCGAAATAAGTGTCATCATATCGAAGGTGTAGTTCATGATTTTCATTGCCGCGAACGTGATGATTACGGATACGGGCATTGTTACTATGACTATGGATGTCGAACGCGGTTCATGAAGAAAGAGAAAGAGGAGCAGCGCGGTAAGAATTATCCCCAAAATAATACTTCCCCAGGCATCGTTTACCGAAGCTTTTATGAATTCGCCGCTGTCCTTGAACCAGATGAGTTCCATCCCGCCGGGAAGGATTCCGCTGTTTTTTATCTGCTCATAACGCTTGTGAATCGCGTCAATGACCTTGACGGCGTTGGCATCGCTCTTTTTTACGATATCGATTGCGACGCCGGGTTTGTCGTCGTAATAACCTATCTGGCGTATCTCCTTGGAGATTAGTTTGATATCTGCTACGTCACGGAGATATACGCGGTGCCCTGACTGCTTTCCTATTTCAAGCACCTTAAGCGCTTCGAAATTACGGAACTCGGCATCGTAGGTTATACTCAGTTCCTGATTTCCTGCCTTTATGCGGCCTGCCGGTATTTTGATGTTATTGTCATTCAGTTTATCCACTATCTCTTTGACGGTAAGGTTTGCTGCGGTTAATTTCCCCTGATTTAGCAGGATGTGTACCTGCATTTCATTTCCGCCATGCAGACGCACTTCCCCAACGCCCCTTATTGAGGAGAATTGATCGGACAGTTCGTCGTCCGCGTAGTCGTAGAGGTCGTCGAGTCTGCGGTCGCCTGTCAGTACCATCGATACGACCGAGATGGCGTTGATATTGATTTTGCTGAGGACGGACGTTTCTACCCCCGCCGGCAGTTCATCTGTGATGGTGTTGAGTTTTTCCCGCACGTCGTGGACGGCGAGGTCAACGTTCACCCCTAATTGAAATTCGAGGGTCGTTGAACAGACATTTTCCATACACACCGTCGTCGTATGTTTGAGCCCGTCGATAGAGGCTACGGCGTCCTCGATTTTTTTCCCGACCTCGATCTCTATTTCTTCCGGTGTTGCTCCGGGGTATGGTGTCGTAATCTGGACATACGGAATATCAAATTTTGGAAGAAGGTCGATGCCTATTTTTCGGTAGGAGTTTATTCCCAGCAGTACCAGTATTGTTATAAAACAGCACATGGCGATCGGGCGTTTTACCGATATGGAGCTTAATGACATTTCAGATTACTCCAATGCCGGAGTTTTAGTGTTGGATATGACGGCATCTCCAGGATTTACAAAATACTGCCCGGACACGATAAACTGCTCATTCAGCAGCTTGTCTGAATCCGATATTTCCGTCATTCCTTCTTCCGTTATCCCCGGTGTCACGTCAACAAGTTCAGCCTTCCCGTCCTTTGACGTGAATGCTTTATATTTTCCGCCTTTACGCAATAAAACAGCATCAGTCGGAAGCCCGCGTCCACTGCGTTCCGTCAGTATCAGGCTGACATCACACAGTGTCCCGCTTATCAAGGGGGTTCCTTCCGGCAGTCTTATTTTTATTTCGAAGGTACGGCTTTGCGGCTCAACACTTGGCGACCGGTAGCTAATCACGGCATCACCCGCGTTTTCGTGGTCGAGGGCTAGGACAACCTTGGTTTTTTCAGGGATGATGGAATCGTAATAAATCCCGCTTATTAGGCATGAGAGTTCAAGCGCGTTCTGATTTTCGATATGAACTATGGGGGTGCCGCTGTTCACATATTCGCCTTGTTCCCTTTTTTTTGCGGTTATGACTCCGTCGAATGGAGCTAGTACCAGTGAATCCTCCAGGTTTTTTTCGGCTATTCTCAAATTGACTTTCTGCTGCTCGACTTTCGATTTCGAGTAATTCACGACCGATGCGCATTTTTCAATTTCGGCAGCTGCCGTCTGAAGATTGACGTCCGCGGTCTCATAGGCGTCCTCGGATATCGCGTGCGAGTCTCTCAGCCGTTTTGCGCGATTGAAGTCTATCTGTTCCTTCCTGTAGACTGTTCCGGCGACTTTTAGATCGATTTCTGCGGTTGCCAGGCTGTCCTTTTCGACTTCCAGATTATGCTTGTTTACCGTCACTATGTTTTCCAGGTTTTGCCTGTCAACCTGAAAAAGTGCTTGGCCTTTCTTAACGATCTCTCCTTCAATAACATGAACTATGTCAAGTGTTCCGGACGTTCTGGAGGAAATGTCGGCCTCCTCGACTGGCTGGACAGTCCCCTGTATACCTATTTTTTGACGGAATATTTTTTCAGTGAGCTTCTGTGTGTCCACTCTGATTATGCGGGACTTGGTAGCTTTTGCCTCGGCCTTTCCACAGCCTGATAATGCCATAAGCGCCGCCAGCAGGCTTGAGATGACCGCAATGCTTATTAACTTTTTCATGATGAGAAATCCTTTTATTTATTATCAATAAGTCCCAGCGCCCATAGTGCCTCGTTGGTGCAGAAGTGTTGGAGGCGGCGGTAGAAGCTCGGTGACAGGAGCTTGCCCGGATGTGCCATCTGGATGAGTGCCGGGTTGCAGGCGAAGAGAAACGCTGCCCCGGTGAATGTCAGAGACCAGCAGTGTGCCGATTCTGCATCTTCATTGCCAGTAATCCGGCTGAAAACCTCTATGAAAAGCGTGCTGTCCGGTATGACTATTTTATCAAGAACACGCTGCAGTCCGATGTGGTTATGCTGTGTACACTGCATAAGAAATGTGTTTTTCCATGGAATTTTAGGGTCCGGCGCCATATATTCAAAACACAGGCTTATCAGTTCTGTTACCAGCTGTCGCTGACCGTCTTTTGTGGCGAAAAGGTGTTCGTTTTCCCTGACATAACCTGTCAGTGAACGGGATTCCCATGGCTTAATAACAAAGTCAATGGCAGCGCTGATCAGCCCGTCCTTGCTTCCAAAATAGTATTTTATCATTGAAGAATCTGTTCCTGCCCGTTCCGCGATTGCCCTGATGGAGCTGGCTTCTATTCCTCGATCGGTAAAAAGCTGCCCAGCCGCAATAATCAGGGCTCTTTTGGTATTTTCGGATGTTTCATAATTGGCCATAATATTGTCCTTACATCGGATGATAGTCCTTTATAATAAAAATACATCATTTGATGGATATTGTCAACGGAGACACATCTCATGGTGTGAAAAAAAGACAGATATTTTTTTTTACGACTTGACAAGTGTCTCAAATAGTGTCATAATTAGTGTTATAAAATAAAAAGTTCATCTATGTATAATATTGAAACTCTTTCAAAAATGGCCGGACTCAGCAGAAGAGCCGTACGGTATTACATTCAGCGCGGCCTTCTTGAGCCGCCGGAAGGTACCAAGCGTGGCTGTTATTATACGGAAAAGCATCTGGAACGCATTCGCGAGATTCAGCGCCTTGCGGGGCAGGGCGTCCCGCTTTTTAAGATAAAAGAAGCATTTGAAGGACATCCCGATCCGGGAATCCTTGAGATAGGCTCTACTCAGGCCCCGGCTGTCACGAGGTGGGAAAGAGTCGATTTCGGCCGAGGTGTCGAACTGCATCTCAGGTCGAATGCGTTGAAGCCTTTTGAACTTGAACAGATAAGAAGCTTTATCGAAGGGATTGTCGGCAAAAAATGAGAGAACTGAAAAGGAAAACTTCTTTGGAATACGACAATGCAATCCCCCTTACCGCTACCTTGATGGACATTGTCGTTTATGACGGCGTTATGGCGCGGCTTAGCGTAAACTGTTCCTTCAAGAACCGTGAAAGTTCCGCGATATCAGCGTTTTATGTCATGCCTGCCTCTTACGGGTCAGCTATATATGATATGAGGCTTCTAAAAGACGGCATCGAAACAACGGCTGAATATTTTGACAGTGAAAAGGCCTTTGAAATTTTCGATAACGCGCAGGAAAATGGCGGCGAGGCTTTTTTGCTTGAGGCGATTGAGGAAGATTCAGTCGCAGTCTCGATAGGTGTCCTTAAGCCGGGCGGGGAACTCTCCGTCTCTTTCAAATGTGCCCTCCTGTCGGAAATAAAGGACGATCTCGTAAGCTTCCGCATTCCTCTCTCAATCTCTCCAAGATACGCTCCGATCTACGCCGACCCGCTGAGGGTCGACATGCTGAATCCACCAGCCTGGAAGCATGTCCCGTACTCGACCCAGCTTCGTTTTTCGGGTACAATGCCCGGCGCGAAGAAAATATCATCACCGTCACATGATATAAAGATAATCCTTGACGAAAAAGGTGTTTTCTGTGCGGAATCCCGCGGCTCCGGCCTGGACCCGGACCGCGACCTCATCTTCGAGATAGAGTTGGAAAAACCATTGCCACCGTCTTGTCTTGCCGCACATTGCGAAAATGGAACAAATGCGGCAATCTTCAGTATAGTTCCGGAGTTTGATGACCAGAAATCACGAAAATCTCCGATTGTCTTCATTCTCGACTGTTCCGCTTCCATGACCGGCGCATCCTTCGACAAGGCAAAGGAAGCCCTTGAGTTTTGTATAAGGTTAATGCGGGAAGGTACTGTGTTCAACATTCTTACGTACTCCGATTCAGCGGAGTTTTTCTCACCCGCGATGACTGGTCTTGATAACGCAACTGCGGAAAGAGCACTAAGTTATATTGATGCCATCGGCTTCGGAGACGGCGGTTCCGAACTGCTGAACGCACTTGAAGAAATTCAGGGTATGGTGTCAGAGTCAAAACTGGAAGAACTTGATGTCGTTCTTATAACTGATGGAAATTCCTGCGGCAGTCGGCGCATTCTCGAGTATGCAGCCGGGTGTCTCAGAAATATAAGATTTTTTACTTTTGGGGCAGGATATGGGGCTAGCCATCACCTCATTAAAGGGCTTGCGGAAATGTCGGGGGGGGCCTGGGAGTTTATTTCGCCGGGGACTGATGTAATGGAAAAAGCGCTCAGGCATTTTTCCAGAATGGAACGTCCTTCGGTAAAAGAACTGAACTTTTCCGGGAAATTTAATTCCGTTGACTACGAGGCGGGGATAGTCATTCCGGCCCTTTATGACGGTGATGGCGCCTTTTTTCTGACGACGGCCGATGAATTTCCTGTCGGGAAAGAATTTAAAATATCATGCCGTACCGGAAGGAAAAAATATTCATGGTCATGCGAATGTCGAAGTTCCGGCTGTGATGAGCTTATTCCGATTCTTTGGGCAGGAGCAATGATAAAAAAACTGGAGATGAAGAAACTCCTTACCCGTTCCTCCGACGAATATTCAGAGCTTTGCGGGGCAGTTACACGCATAGGGAAACGTTTCAAAATACTGACTCAGGACACCAGCTTCTGTCTGTCAGCCAAAGATAACCCAGAACGGCCATGCACCGAAACACCATTATACAGGAGAATACCAGTCATGCTGACAAAAGATTCAGCCCGCGAGATCTATCCCCGTTACGATGCCTCAAGCCTGACGGCGGCATCCTACAAGCAGGACGCCTCCGCCATCTACGGAGTAGGTGAAAATGCAGGAAGTTACGGAGAAAAAGCCTCGTTCAATTTCAAAAATCTGCTCGACATTCAGACGGCTGACGGCTTTTTTGAGCACAAACCACAGATAATCTCCCGCTTCCTCGGAACCTCTGTCCCCTCGTACGAAGGTATCATTAATTTCATTGTTACCGATTCCGTAGGGCGAAAAAAACAAGACATAGTAAAGAACATCATTGCCACCGTACTGGCGCTTGATATTATGGAGAAAAATCAGCAATCGGGTCTTTTTTCAAACAGTATGGCGCGTGCCAGGCAGTGGCTCAGTATGGCCCAGTCCAAGCACAAATTCGCGGATTTCGTCGAGCTCCTTGCCATAAAACATTTCAAAATCTGATCAGCTGTCCGGCTGCTCAGAGGAGTCCGGCCTCTTCGGCCTCTTCTCTTCCAAAATTTTTACTGACAGAGGATAGCAACGGGTTTGTAAGGCGCAAATCACCCAGCAGGATGCCGCCCGCCACCTTTTCGTCCTTGAAGAAAATTTTTCTGTAACTGCCTTTCAGCTCGTCCTTTGCCATTGCGCACATATAAGAAGCGTTTTTGTCGGAACCAATGTCGCCTACGGAAAAGAGTTCAAGTCCGAACGCGTGGAGCGAGGCTCCGTAAATGCGTGGTTTATAAGGCCTTTCGTCGCCTGCCATTGATGCTCCGGCGGACTTGCCCTGCTCGATTGCGGTTTCCCATATTCCATCGATCCTTCCCTCAAATTCGGCACAGTCGCCCGCCGCAAAAACATCGGGGGAGCTTGTTCTCATTAGCTGATCTACGATGATGGCCCTTTCCACTTTGATTTTAGCTTCGCGGGCCAGGTCGGTATTGCTTCTTATCCCAGCCGATATAAGCACTATGTCGCACGGGATTATCATGTCCTGGCGTGTCTTTATTCCTGAAACTTTTTTCTGTCCGCATATCTCAACCACATATGTCCCAGGCGTGAAGCTTACTCCCGTCGCTCGGACTGCGCGCTCAAGGAATGGCGCAGCTTCTGGGTCAAGTTGACGAGGCAGTACGCATGGACATGCTTCAAGGATGCTGACGGAGTGTTTCATTTCCGATAGGTAGTATGCAGTTTCGAGTCCGAGGAGTCCGCCTCCGATGACAATCACTTTCTTTTTTCCGCCGGAGCAGAGGGCTGCAAGTTTTTCAAAGTCATTTTTATTTCTTAGCGCGATGACCTCAGGGAGTTCAGAGCCTTGTATTGGAGGAAGGAAGCTTGAGGCGCCTGTCGCGATGAGGAGCTTGTCATAAGCATGAGCTTTGCCATCGCTGTCGCAAATCTGTTTTGATTCGGTGTCTATGGATAATATTGTGGAGCCAACGTGGATTTTGATATTCTTTTCTTCGTAGTAGTGCGATGGCTTTATGAAGAACTCAGTGTCTTGAAGTTTTTCGGCTATTCCTCTTGTGAGTACCGGCCTGTAATACGGCAGAACAGATTCATTGGTAAAGATATGTATTTCGGCCGTTGCGTTGCGTTCTCTCAATGCTTCGGCTGCGGCGACTGCGGCTGCGCCGCCTCCGATAATCACGGCGTTGAGCGGTTTATCGTCTTTGAAGGTTGTTATTTCGGGGATGTACTCAATAAATGCTTCCTTTCCGGCACCGCAGACCGGACATGATGGAGGGGGCAGGGCGCCTTCGAAGACTTCGCCGCAGACGGTGCATTTCCAGTAGCTGCGGCCAGTGCCGGAATCAGTTTTTTTCTCCCATTTCTCGCTGAGTCTTTTGCCGAATTTGCGACCGTATTTTCTGGCGAGTGCGATTTTGGGCGAGTCGGGTTTGAATGTTATGCGCAGGGGCGGTTCGACGGTTTCCATGCGAAGGAGCTTCATCCGGGCCATGAGCATGTCAGCGGCCTCGCCGCTCCAGCCGAAGCTTCCGAAGCTTCCCGCAACTTTTCCGCCGTGAAGGATTCCGTTGAGGGTCATTAGAAGATCTTGAACGGGGGGAAGCGCGTCGCCGTTTATTGTCGGTGACCCGGCAAGGATTCCATCGGCCTCGGCCATTTCGGCGAGGACTTTTTCTTTGTCATCGTAAACCATGTCGTGGAGCCGTATTTCGGCATCGGTTTCTTCGCGTATCCCTTCGGCTATTTCACGTGCGAGCTTTTCGGTATAGCCGTAGGCTGATACATAGGCTATTGACACAAGTGGCTTTTTACGTGTGGTTTGCTCGGGAGAGCGGCTCCAGTCGTCGTAGAGTTTAAGATAAAGATCGATATTGTCTCTGAGTACGGGGCCGTGCCCCGGACATATTGTTTTAATGTTGAGGTGGCGTATGCGTTTGAGGGCATACTGCACATAGGGTTTGAAAGGCCCCATAATCATGTCGAAATAGTATTTGTAGGCTGGGATGAAGTCCCCCTGGATCAGGTCGTTGCATATTCTTTCGTCGGCGTAGTGGCAGCCAAATGAGTCACAGCTGATCAGGGTGTCGATGGATTCTATGTATGTATATATGGAGTCCGGCCAGTGCAGAAACGGTACTGAGAGAAAGCGCAGCTTTACGCTGCCGAGATCAAGAACTTCATTGTCGAATACGGCCTTGCCCGGGATTTTTCTGTTGCTGATGTCGCCAAGGAACTGGAGCGCAATCGGCGATGCGAGGACTTTTGCGTGTGGAGCGAGATCGAGTAGACGTGCCAGGCTGCCTGCGTGATCTGGTTCGGTATGGTCTATGACTATATAATCAATGGACGCCGGGTCGCAGACTTCCCGTATATTTTTAAGGAAGGTATCGAAGAATTTTTCCTTGACCGTTTCAAAAAGCACATTATAATGCGGTGTTTTGAGTATGTATGAGTTGTAGCTTGTACCGTGCTCGGTGCGCATGACAACGTCAAAGACCCGCAAGTCTTCATCGAGCGCGCCTACCCAGAATAAGTTGTCGCGGATCTTTAAAACGGACATATTCCCTCCGTGATTTTTGATAACAGTTACTAATTTGCTGCTTTTTATCATTTATTCAATACGTGAAACTGGCAAAAATCGGATTCTTTTCTCAAAAAATATTGCGTTAATGCCGTTTGAAAATATAGTATATGCTCCCGGAAATAAACGGAGGCCGATATGCCGGAAGGCAGTGTTCACCGAAAATCTTTCAGTCTTAGCTCTTGCGCGCCGCTGGCCGCGAGTCCTTCCATTGCATCATCGATAAATTCCGGTGTGTTGCAGAACGTATTAATAATAAAATATCAAATAATTGACGAGGAAACATGCAAGAGATGAGTATCGAGGATCTTTTTATAAGCATCGGGGAGGACGCTTCCGCCGACAATATCGAGAAACTTTACAAGGCGCTTGTCGCATCCGAAAACCTTTCATTCGAAAAATTGAGCTCTGATATAGAGTCTCTTCTGGATAGCTGGAGCGACTCTATCGCCCGTTCGGATGCCAAAGCTAATTTTGTTCTTTCGGTCGCCGAACTTCCGATAAGGGACAGCGGCATGATCCGCAATGCCATCAGTGCCGCGCTAAAAAGAATGCTTCCGCCTTATCTCGCCCGTTCAGGGATTATGAAGGGCCTTGGCATAAGGAATTCAGGGCTGCCTCTGGGGGATATAGCCGTAAGATATCGCAATCTCCTCAACCTTAAAAACAACGTCTACGCATACAGGCCCGATACTCAGGCTTGGACCAAAGTCCTAAAAGTCGATGAGTTTACTTCATCGCTTGCCTTAAGCAATGTTCAGGAGACCAGCACCGCGGCTGTCTCTCTCGAAAAGGCACTTTCAACACTGAAGTTTTTCAGGCCGTCGACCGAGCTCATGAAGCTCCTTCCGAGCGGGCGCAGAAATATAATATCCTCTGTGGAATATAGAAAACTCCTTACCGAACTCTGTTATTCAACTCTCTCTGACGAAGAAATGAAAAATATCGCGCAGAGCACAATGATGCCAGCGGCAATGAGCGCCGTCGAATTTGATATATGGTGGGCTCGTGAAGATGTCACATCCGGCGGGAATGCCGCATCCGTTGCCGTATCCGGGAAAAGACGTCCCTCTCAAGGCCGAAGCATACAGGAAATGCATGTACTTCTTAAGGAGGTCGAAGAAGACAATACATTCTTCTACAATGACAGCGATCTCGCCCTCACGAGCGCATTTTTCGCCAAGCTTAAAAGAGATATTCAGCCGAAAGACCTCAAACTCCTCTCTGAAATTTTTGCAATAATTTTTCCGCTCGTGCAGGAGGACAAGATCAGAGACCTTTTTGCTCCCCTCTTTGGGAAAGTATCCTTCTGGCCGGAGTCTTTTGCTAATATCGAGCTTAAACAGCTTGACATCTGGGGTGATGTTCCGGCTAAATATCTTGTCAATCTCGCAAAATTGACAAAAACCATTTTTTCTGAGGAATACCTTGCGGAACTCGCTACTTACCTGCCGCTTCGCTGTCTTAATACAGTGTGTGCGGAAGTTCCCGATTGCCTGATTTCTCAGGCAGTTCTCGGCTCACGTAAATGCAGTTCTGATATCCTCGTATGGATTTGGAAAAACAGGACAAAGCATTCCGACGAGCTTGTCGCCGTCGTCAATATGGAAAGTGTTTCAGTCGCCCTCTCAATTGCCGAACTTCCAAAGACTTGGGGCGCGGCCCAGAGAGAGCTTCGCAAATTACTCATGGACAACGAGGCATTCCAGAAACTGATTATTAAAAATGCCGGCGATAACCTCTTCAGCATAACAAACGCGCTCCAGCGCGGACGTGCCTTCAATCCTGGCGAGCACCAGAGCCTGCTTGTAAAGTTCTCCCGCCACTCACAGGGCATGAGAGAAATACTGGAAAAGGGCGAAGCAAAGAAATTCGCCCAGCCATCTGCGGCAGAAGAACAGGACGCCGTGCAGCTGGCACCGGTGACATCAGTAAGGTCTTACAAAATAAAAGTTAAGGAACTCGACGATATAATCAACATACATACGCCGGAAAACAGGAGCGCTCTCAATACTGCCCGAGCTCACGGCGACTTTCGTGAAAATGCCGAGTATGATGCTGCTAAACAGCGCAGAGATTTCCTCGCCGCACGTCGCGCCGAGTTGGAGTCTGATATTAATTCCGTCGTCCAGACGGATTTCCGAGGTATCGATCCCAAAGACCATGTTATCGTCGGTACTACCGTTAAAGTCCTTCTGGACTCCGGTAAAGAAGAAAAATATCATATCGTAGGTCTCTGGGACGGTGATCCTGAAAGACATTGCGTATCATACAAAACCAAGCTCGGTGAAGTCCTTGTCAATAGGAAAATCGGAGATAGGGTTACGCTTCCAGACGGCGCGCCCTGCTCAATTGTCCAAGTCTCTCCTTTGCCTGAAGAGCTGAGAGTTAAACTTGCCGATGAGGTTTGACCGATTCTTCAATTCGCGCCTGGCGCAATGGAAGAAGATATCCGGCTATAGCGGTCGTGGTATCTTCCGGGGGTGCGGGGCTTTCGATATTGTAAAATATGATTTGACTTCTCTTGCTCACGGAAAAACCGCTTCTTCGAAAGTCGTCTTTCTGTCCGACTTGCACCTTGATGCCGCTCTCGATACCGCAATGCTTGCCGATACCATAAATTCCGTCGAACCCGACTGGATACTTTTTGGCGGCGACCTCGTTTCCTTTTCATGTTTCTGCGAGAGGGCGTTTGACCTTCTTGGAAGCCTCCGTGCGAAAAAGGGAAAAATATCTGTCCTCGGGAATTGGGACAAACGGCGCAGGCGCTGGTTTCCTTTCCGCGAGTGGGAACTCAGAATGAAAAAATCCGGCTTCCGCTTGCTTGTCAACGAATATTTTCATTCCGGAAATATTTCCTTTTACGGAATGGATGATTTCAAAATAGGCCATCCGGCCCTGCCTGCCTTCAGCCCTGAAACTTTAAATATTATTATATCGCATAACCCCGATGCTTTCGTCGGCGCACTGCCGCCGTCCGGACACAATATAAATCTTGTCCTCTGCGGGCATACCCACGGAGGTCAGGTCCGATTTCCATTCTTTGGCCCGATAGTGACATCCTCCATATACTGGAGGAAATTTGACTACGGTCATTTTCTGGACAAGTTTTCCGGCTCAGAAATGATAATATCTTCAGGGATAGGTAATTCCTGTATAGACTTCAGGCTTTTCTGCCGCCCTGAGATTCTGCTTTTATATCTGTAGAGCTCTGGAAACTACCGCGTTAAAAATAGTCACTCCCTGCATTACGGAAAATATATCCGGCAAACCGATGCGTCAGACAGATGAGAACGATGCGTTTTTAGTGTCGGGTCTTATATCCGTAAGTGTTCCTTTGTAGTGGCGCAGTTCCCTTGCTTCGTAGGGGTGTTCTGCTATCTTCTCTTCGTTGATCTCTATCCCCAGTCCCGGTTTATTGCCTATGACCATGCGCCCTTCATGAAGTGTTGCCGATTCGCTGGAAATATCTTTCCGCCACGCGACATCGGTACTCATCGTTTCCAGAAACGCGAAATTGGGTATGCAGGCGGCGAGTTGAAGCGCCGCCGCGTTTGCGACCGGGCCGCTCGGGTTATGCGGACAGAATGCTATATGATGGCACTCGGCCATAGCCGCAATCTTGCGAAGCTCCATTATGCCGCCGGCGTGCGAAACGTCCGGCTGTACATAGTCGGCGCAACCCAGCCTGAAAAATTCCCGGTAGTCATAGCGGCTGTAAAGTCTTTCTCCCGCCGCAACGGGAACATTTATCCGGCGTTTTACCTCTGCAAGACCTTCTTTGTTGTCGGGCGGAATAGGTTCCTCGAACCAGTATATGTTGAAATCTTCAAGGGCGTGTCCTATTCTTACGGCAGTCGGTATATTGAATCGTCCGTGCCCTTCTATCATAAGTTCAACTTCATCACCGACGGCTTCCCTGACGGCTTTTACGCAGTCGATGGACTTCCTCAGCTCCTTGCTCGAAATGTCCTGCCATGCCGAGCCGAAGGGATCCCATTTCAGCGCGCTGAATTTCTGGGCCATTGCCTCTTTAGCTTTCGCGGCGAACTCATCGGGAGTTTTTGCCCCTGCGAACCAGCTGTTCGCGTAACACTGAATGCTGTCGCGGACTTTTCCGCCGAGGAGCTGGTAGACGGGCACCCCTAGGTCTTTGCCCTTGATATCCCAAAGAGCAATTTCAACTCCCGCCAGCGCACTCATGAGGACCGGCCCGCCGCGCCAGTAGGCATCGCGATAACAGTCATGCCAGAATGCCTCTATGTTGTGAGGATCTTTTCCAATAAGATAGCGTTTCAGTTCATCTATTGCCTGGCATATTGTCAGCTCTTTGTATTCAAGAGTTGCCTCGCCTACGCCGTCAATCCCAGCATCCGTGTAAACCTTCACGAAGACCCAGTTCGTCCGGTAAGCGTGACATATAAATGTCTTTATATCAGTAACTTTCATATTATGCACTCCTTGCCTTGTTTCATTTCGAAGGATTTTATATTTTCCGAGAGACATTCCGCGATGAATGGCTCTGGAGCTGCCGAATTTTCCGCAAAAAGATCGTAATGCATTGGCAGCGCTGTTTCCGGTCGGATGGCCTTCACGACTTTTAGCGCATCGCCAAGATTCATATTTCCGAGCCGGCCGTTGATGCATATAAATATCATATCTATTTTCCCTCCGGCATATTTCAAGACTTCGTCCGCAATCGACTCACTGTATTCCGAATCACCGCTGATGTAAAGCGTTTTTCCTTCGCATTTTAAAATGATTCCGACGGCGTCCTTGTCGCTGTGTATCGCGACGACTGGAATTATCTCAAACGGGCCGAGATTTATCGGGATTCCTCTTTCCACTTTCAGAATTTTCGATCCATTTATTTTTGCTTCAATCGCCTTTTTTGCCACGCTGACCGGCCCTGCGAAAATACATGACGGGAATGCTTTCGCAATCTGTGGCACTGTTATCGGGTCGAAGTGATCTATGTGGTCGTGAGTACAGAAGACCGCGTCCGGCTTAAGTGTCGTAACGCTGAATACCGGTTCCACCATTCTTGTAACGTTACTTTTCTTCTCAACAAAGTCGCTGAGATAAGGGTCGATTGCCAGCCTGAACGAGGCGCTTTCGAAGAGAAAACCGCCCTGTGTGATCCATGTAAATTTCATATTTTGACTTTCCTTCATTTTTTCAGATTTCGCAATCAACGGGATAAAGCTGTGCCCCGGCTCCGCCGTCAAGGTCGAATATTTCTCCCGTAATGTTTCCGGCGGCGGATGATGAAAGGAAGAGGGCCAGCTGCCCGGCATCCTCGTAATCCGACTCTTTGCCGAGTGGGATGTTCAGCCTTCTGCGCTCGGCAACGTCTTCCGACAACGTTTCCCATCTGGAGGTGCGCATGTAGCCAAGCGCTATCGCGTTGATTCTTATATTGTTCGGAGCCAGTTCTATCGCCATCGCCTTTGTCAGAGAATCGACCGCACCCTTGCTCGCGCAATATGCGCTGCGGTTTCTCAGCGCTCTTACCGCGCATGTCGAGCTTATGTTAACTATGGCCCCGCCTCCAAGTTTTATCATCTCCGCGGCGGCATAGCGTGAACATAGAAAAACGCCGCGTGCGTTTACCCCCATTACTTCATCCCAGAACTCCGCCGTTGTTGACATGAAGTCGTGTCCGACTCCCAGGTGGCAGGCGTTGTTCACCAGTACATCCAGCCGCCCGCTGCGTTCTATCGTCTTTTTAATCATTGCCGCGACATTGTCCTCTTTTGAAATGTCACCTATCACCGCGAAGGCATTTTCGAAATCTTCCCGTTTAAGTTCTTCGATTGCCTTCTTTACATTTTCAGCATTGCCTGAATTTATTCCCACCGTTGCCCCGGCCTTCAGGAATGTCTTTGCTATTCCCAGCCCGGTATGACGCGATGATCCTGTTACTAGAACTGTTTTGCCTTCAAAATTCATATTCGTTCCTTATTATTTAAAGATTGCCAGTACCCCGTTAGCCGGAAGCATCTGCTCTTTTTCAATATTGATCTCTTTATCGGTTTCCATATCCTTCCAGGAGTTGTCATGCTCGCGGAGCCTGAGTTGGAAGTTGACTTCCTTCTCATTGTGGTTCAATATGATATAGATAATCCCCTTTTTGCCGGAGAGGCGGCAGGCCTCTATCCCGGAGGATTCCGCGATTTCTCCATCAATCAGGATTTCGGCATTTCTTTTAACTCCCGAATCAAGTATCGCATTGCGTAGAAATTCGGTGTTTGCGCTGTCTGCGTCATTGTAATACTGACGGAAGAATTCGGTTCCGGTGACAATTGCCTTGCCCTTGCCAAAGCTGTTTACGACAACAGCTGCCCTTCCATCTTCGTAATTCGCAACGGCTTTTCCTGTAGTCACTTCGTATGGATGCCACAGAAAGCAGACTTTGCCTTTACGGCCATCAGTATATACTATTGACGATGCTGTCTCTTTACCTTCGCGGTCGCGGGTTTTTGCTCCAAATACTTCATCAAGTCCGTAGATCGGCGCCGTTCCCAGCAAGAAGTTGTTTTCGTCCTTGAAGGCAAAGGGACTTTCCGCAATCAAGGTCCCGCCTTTACTTACATATTCCTTCAGCGCCTTCGCAATTTCAGGACTCATATTTTCTATAAGGGGAAGAAGAATGATTTTGTAACGGTCAATATTCTTCAAATGGCATTCAGCAATTCCGTCTGACGCTATATTCATATCCCATAACAGCTTGAATGCTCCGAAGCGGCTTTTTGCGAAGTCTTCATAGCTTCCTCCGTGCCCGGGAACTCCGCAATGGGTCGACATTGCAAGGATAGCCAGATTGTCAGGAATCAGAACGCCTGCCTCAGCTTCCAGATATGAATCGTTTATAAGCTCCGCATGGGAGGTAAATGTTTTTGCCATTTCCGCATGCTGTTTTGCGCGCGGCGTGATTGAGCCGTCCCAGCCCATGAGGTTGAAATTGCAGACTTGGCTGTCCGAATAACGGCTACGGTAGTTCCAGCAGACGATTGACTTTGCGTTATGGCCTATCGCCAGATAATTATTGAGTCTTCTCTGTTCCCCCGTGATCATGAAATTATTGGGGCCGGCTTCCGTTTCCAAAACCAGCGTTCTGCGTTTTTCGTCCTTTGAGAACCAGCGGTACGTATCACAAATCAATGCTTTCAAAAAAGGCGTCAGCGACAAACCTTCTCCGTGTGCCACCGTGTAATATGAGTAGCCTGCGATGTCGAGGGATTTATATGCATTGCTAAGCTGACTGAAGGGGTGTACCATATTGGCTGTGCATGGATGTTTGCAAGGATCGTTTTCCTTGACTATTTTTGTAACCGTCATCATTGCTTCGGAAAGCCTGAAGTCGTTGAATTCAATCCAGTCGCGCCATGCGTTGAGCCCGCCGCCGAGGAATCCTACGCCGTTCGGTGCTTCTACGTCTTCCCATTTTTCGTATTCCAGCGGGAATTCCGAACCCCATAGCCTGTTTAATTCATCGAGATTCTCCCGGTATTTTTCCTTAATCCAGGCTTTAAAACGCATCATCGTGGCCGGACAGCAGCAGTTTTTAAGCCACGGTTCGTTCCAGATCATCCAGCCGACAGTGGCGGGGTGCTCGGCGTAACGGCGCACGGACTTCGCAATAAAATCGAATGCCTTTTCCCTGTAAATAAGATCATCCATGCAGATACGTATCCGCGGGCCTGAGTGTTGTTCGGGGATACGCGAATCTTCCTGCTGGGGAACTGTAGGGTATTTACGAACAAGCCATTGCGGCGGATAAATACCCTGAAGATTGTCGAAAACCCCTCCGACATTCAGGAGAACTCCGATCCCGTGTCTTTCTGCGACTTCCATAAAGTGATCCTGCTTGCTGAAATCAAGTACGCCCTCTTTCTGCTCTATCCTGTCCCACGGTACGAATATTCGTGCGATGTTAAAGTGCATTTCCTTCATCATCGCGAGGTCCCTGTCCCATTCTTCCATCGGCCAGTCCATTGATTTCGCGTAAGGCGCGCATGATGCTCCATACAGAAACTTGTCACCGAAAAACTCTCTCTTCATGATGCCTAACCCCGTTTAAGATTTTTTATTGTAAGTCCTCTTTAATCCTATTTGAGAATGAGACTTATGGCTTCGGCACTCTTTCCGACCGAGGCAAGTATTTTTTCAGCTTTTTCACCGATGAAATTCATTTTGGGGACCGAAGAGCCCAGCGCCGCAATCATATTTTTCTTCTGGAAAATAGGGAAAGCCATAATCGCAAGTTGCTGCGTGGTATCCACTTCAACACCTTTGTCTCTAATGTCTTTCAGTCTTGCCAGAAGCGTACTCTCGGAATTGATATTTTCCCATTTTTCTCCGGGCAGTCCGTATTCTTTCACGTATTTTGCTATAGCTTTTTCTCCCGAATAGGCTAGAAGAAGCCGTCCGGTGGCAGTGGCGTAAATATCCTCATAGTAAGGCTTGTCAATGACAATCTGAAGCTCGGGATTTCCGTTGTGATGGCACAATATGTAACGCTTCCCGCTATTGATGACCGCGAGCAGAACCGATTCCTGAATTTTTTCAGAACATTTCTTAACCAACGGATTGGCAAGTTCTTTCAGGTCGTTTCTGTAACCGAAGTCGGCTCCTAACATATAGGCCTTCGGGCCGAGACGGAACCCCTTCTTTGGTGCCGATTGCTCAAGGTATTCCAATTCAACAAGATCCTTGACTATCCGTGAACATGTCGGCTGGGGCAAAGCCGCTTTTTTCGCGATATCACCAAGGAAGGGCGGGCTTTTTCGATTGTCCCCGACGTACTCGAGTATCATGAACGCTTTTTTCAATACCTTTATCATTATTCACCATGCGGATTTTATTTTCTCATTGCGAATATTATAATGTGACTCTTCTCGTCTGTCAATATATTTTTCATTAATATTCGATAATCGAGGGGTGAGCCTGGACTCTTATCGCATTTTTTTGTATTTTATTTTTTATTTAAGACATGTTTTTTGTTGACATTTAGTCTGTTATAATTTATTGTATACAGTATACAAAATAGGGACTTAAATATGAATAATCTGGTTTTTGAAGCTGTGAAAAATCGTCTTGCAAGTTCCGCAAGAACCCGTATTCTCGCTTTTGGATCGTCCAATACTGAACGTTATCTATATGGTATGCACTGGTTCGATGTCGTAAATCTTGGAATAAGAGAAAAATATGGCTCGGGAAAAAGCCACTTCATAAATACCGGCATTAGCGGAAACACCACAGCGGATTTACTGGACCGTTTTCAGGATGACGCCGCATTCTATAAGCCCCGCCTGGTCTTTATTACCATAGGGGGGAATGACTGCAATCCACTAAAAAATATCTCAGGAAGGCAATTCAAGGAAAATCTTGAGGCCTTGCATCACAAATTTTCAGATATGGGAACCATTGTAATATTTCAAACCTATTATTCGCCCGATCCGTTGCAGGTTGATGAGGAGCGATTGGGGAATTTCTATTCTTGTATGGACACGGTTCGCGAGGTCGCGGCCGCCACAAAATCAGGGCTGATTGATCATCTTCGAAGGTGGGAACCCCTCAGGCTGGCACATAATGACCGCTATCTGAAAATGATGTTGAATGGTTTTCATGTCAATCAGATAGGAAATGCCTTGCTGGGGCTTGATATCCTCCGCAGTCTGGATGTCGCGCCCGGAGCCGCTATACCGGGAAATCCATTTCCTGCACTGGATGAGGCAGTGGAAAATCAAAAGCTTATGGATTCAATCGGCTCTGAGAAAAATTAATCATTTTCCCAAGGAATACGAATGCGAGCAGATACAAAGGTAAAAGGACGTTTGAGGCGTCTTGAACGGGCGGCGGAAATAAGTGACGGCAAGTTTGTCAGGCAAGACAAGATGGTGTGCCTGATGGAGGCCGTTATCGAGTCGGCTGATATAGTCTGTGTCGAGGGGGATAACCAAAAACAGGCTGATTTCCTTTCCAAATGCCTGGCCAAGATTAACCCTGAAAAAGTCAATAAACTTCATATGGTGCTTTCCACTGTTTCACTTGGAGAGCAGCTGGATATTTTCGAAAAGGGGATTGCCGAAAAAATAGACTTTTCATATTCCGGCCCCCAGGGGCTGCGCATGGCCCGTATGGCAACGGCAGGAAAAATCAAAATAGGCAACATTCACACATACCTCGAACTTTACAGCCGTTATTTTACGGATTTGTGCCCGAATGTCTGCTGCATAGCCGCTGAAATGGCTGACCGCGATGGAAATCTTTATACCGGCGACAATACGGAAGATACCCCTGTTGTCGTCGAATCTACCGCATTTCGCAGCGGGATAGTAATTGCCCAGGTGAACAATATAGTTGACAATATTCCCCGCGTGGACGTTCCTGCCGGGTGGGTCGATTTTATATGCGAAAGCCCTGAGCTATTTTTTCTCGAACCTCTTTTTACCCGCGATCCGGCGCAAATAAGCGAGACGATGATTCTTGCCGCAATGATTGCGATGAAGGGGATTTATGCCAAGTATTTGCCGAAATCACTTAATCACGGTGTCGGCTTTAATACCGCGGCAATAGAGTTGATGCTTCCTACGTATGGCGAAGAACTGGGATTGAAGAACAATGCCTGCCTGCACTGGCTCCTCAATCCCCATCCTACGATGATACCAGCCATAGAAGATGGTTTTGTCAAAACGATTTACACCGTAGGCAGCGAGCTGGGAATGAAGGATTATATAAGAAGTAAACCTGATATTTTCCCGATAGGCAGAGACGGCAGCATGCGCTCAAACCGCGCCTTCGGACAGATGTGCGGGCACTATGCTACCGACATGTTCATCGGGGCCAGTCTTCAGATTGACCCTCAGGGTAACAGTTCAACGGCAACCGCCGACAGAATAGCAGGTTTCGGCGGCGCGCCTAATTTCGGATGCGACCCGAAAGGCAGGCGTCATAGCTCCCCCGCATGGCTGAAAGCCGGGGAAGAAGCGTACGCCGGCCTTCAATCTCCGCCGAGAGGCCGCCGTCTTGTAGTGCAGCTTGTAGAGACTTTTCATGGGAAGATGGAACCTACATTCGTCGAAAAACTCGACGCGTGGGAACTCCAGAAAAAGGCAGGGTTTGCGCTTCCTCCGATAATGATTTACGGGGATGATATAACTCACATCGTGACAGAGGAAGGTATTGCTAACCTTCTCTTATGCAGGACGTACGAAGAACGAGAACAGGCGATACGCGGCGTTGCCGGATATACGCCGATGGGGCTTGCCAGGGATCGCGTGGCGGTGGAAAATCTTCGAGACAGAGGCATAATCCAGCGTGCGGAAGATCTCGGTATTCGCAAGAGTGACGCTACTCGTGATCTCCTGGCGGCAAGAAATATCAAGGACCTCGTCAAATGGTCCGAGGGTCTCTACGATCCTCCGTCCAGATTCCGGAACTGGTGACAAAGATAAAAAAAGGGAAATATATATGGAGCACCTTGAATATACTTTCAAGAGTTCGGGCGGAATTTGCAAGATCAGGAAAATTTTTTCAATTGTCGGCGTAGTGGCTTCCGGTAATCTGGAGGTTATGATGGAAAGAAAGAATCTGGATGGAGGATCTCACTTTGTCATAGATACTTCGGCGCAAGGTTTCGATGAGGCATGGAAGGCTGTAATCACTGATTTTATAGAAAGAAATAAGCCGTCAGACCTCCTGGTTTCCATCAATGACAATGCGGCCAGTCCGGCGGTGGTAAGCATGCGGTTGGACCAGGCATTCGAAGACTTAACAACGGAGTGATTCAGAAATGAGACTTAAGACTTTCAGAAGTTATTTTGAAGCGACTGCAAGGCAACGCGTCGCGGGCGTTTTTGATAAAAATTCTTTTGCCGAATTGTGCCCCCCATCCGAGCAGTTCGGCAGTCCGCATCTAAAGCATTTTAATATTCCGCTTTCGTTCGATGACGGTGTCGTTGTCGGTGATGTTCTGCTTGGCGGTATGAAGATCTGCTGTGCCGCGCAGGAGGGGCGCTTTATGGGCGGCGCCATAGGGGAGGTGCACAGTGCCAAAATAGTCGGAATCTTAAAGCGCTGTCTTAAAAAGAAACCTGAGGCGATGGTATTTTTATTCGATTCCGGCGGCGTAAGGCTCCAGGAGGCCAACGCGGGCGAAATAGGAGTCGCCGAAATAATACGCGCGCTTCTGGACGTCAGATATGCCGGCATTCCGGTTATCGGCGCGATTGGCGGTAGTTGCGGAGTCTTCGGCGGAGCGGGAATTATAAGTGGATGTTGTGATGCTCTTGTAGTTTCGGAAGAAGCTAGAATCGGCGTTTCAGGCCCGGAGGTAATAGAGACGAATATGGGCGTGGACGTCTTTGATTCCAGAGACCGCGCACTTGTCTGGCGGACTTGCGGCGGAAAGCATCGCTATATTCTTGAGATGGCGGATGATATTGTGGAAAATTCCATGGAGGCGTTCAGAAATGCGCTTATAAAACTCATGAAAATAAAAAAAACTTATGATCTTGCGGGACTTGAAAAAGAACACGAAATTTTAAAAAAGAGATCAACGGATTTTTCTGATTGCCGGGACGGCTTCGACGTCTGGCGAAAAATAGGGTTCAGTGACGTGGAAAAAATACCGTCGCTGACTGTTGAAGATCTGAAAGCTCAACAGAAAAATCGCGGAGGTGTCAAATGACTGTTAATGAGGTTTTAAATAAAGTTTTCCCCCTTGGAAGTAAGGTCGAAATTGAGAATAATATAGTCAGCGGCGAGGGCCGGACGGCCGCGGGAATTGTCCAGATAATAGGGACATGTAACAATACCGTGATTGGTGTTGATGAGATTCTTGCGCTTTCGGTAAAATTCCTGGAAGTAATGCGGGAAAACCCCGGACGCCCCGTGCTTATGATGGTTGATAATAACGGTCAGAAAATGGCTCTTAATGATGAACTGCTTGGACTGAATCAGTACATAGCGCACCTGGTTAAATTGCAGGATATGGCACGGCGGAATTCGCACAAAGTTATCGCCCTCGTGTACGGTAACTCTATCGCGGGCGGTTTTATAGCGTTCGGTCTTTGCGCAGGAGATACTTATGCATTGGAGGGAAGCAATACCTCAGTGATGGCGCTTCCCGCCGTTGCCAGAGTCACAAAATTACCGTTGGAATATCTGGAGGAACTCAGCAAAACCGTCGCTGTTTTTGCGCCCGGAGTCAAAAATTTCTATCTTGCCGGCGGCCTGCAGAGCGTATGGTGCGATGATTTGAATCAGTGCCTTGAAAATGCGTTGAAGGAAGATCAGTGTTCAGATATGCGTTCCAGGATTGGAATGGAGCGCGGCGGACGCAGCGCGGCGTGGAATATGACCCAGAAAATTCTTGATGAGCAATAACCTCAAACGTCAAAATCTTTTATTTTTAAAGAAGGCCACATCCGTCGATCAGCTAACGAGTTGTGCTGATTCAGAGAAAGTCATAGTAAGAGAGTGGATTGACGCGGGCCGTCCCGTTATTGTCAGACGGCCCGGTATCACTGAGGACGGACTCGGCGTGCATTGCGGGATTCCATTGCCGCTCGAACAAGGCAAAAAAAAGATTGCGTTCGTGTCATCAATTGATACGATAGAAAATTACTCCAGTCTTCCTTCTCTCCGTGAATGCCTCCATGCCGCAAGGCAGGGAATGCTTGATGGCTTTGTGGAATTGTGTGAGAAAAACGACTTTGTTCCCCGTGTTTTCGGAAGCCTCGCATGGGAATATCTTACAGGGTTAAAGTATTTTCGGAAAAGTTCAGATATCGACATTCTTTTCAATATAGGCAACAATGCTGAATTGTATCGGCTTTACTCCGTTCTTGAGTCTCTTCCAGAAGAGCTTATAAAATTATGTGATATAGAGATCATTCTTTGGAACGGAGACGCTTTTTCATGGCGTGAATTTCTCAATTGTTCTCGGAAAGTTATGGTAAAAAATATTAACGATGTTTTTCTTGTTGATAAAGCTGTGCTGAAACCTTTGGGTGAAAAAAAGGATTCTGTGCTGGCAGAGAAAATAGCATATGAGGCATGTTCCGCACTCTATGAAGAATTGGAAACTTTTCCCAAACCAGGCCTCGTAAGTTACTTTGACAGCGGCAGTCATAAGGATATGAGTGCCAGGCATTTCAGGAACAGCATCGGCTCGCTTCGGAACTACTTTAAGGAAATTGCCATTGCCGGTATGAGGTGCGCTAAGATGGATGAGCTTCGCCTCCTTGGCATCGATGCAGAAAAAACGATGTTTCTTGCGACTGGCGGCGTAAATACACACAGGGGCGCGATTTTTACCGTCGGGTTGCTTACTGCCGCTGCCGGGTATAAATTAAAGCACGGAAGAACTGAGGCGGCGGGAGAAATTGTAAGGGATCTGTGGAGTACCGACATTATGGACCCGGCTCGGGAGGATAAGGAAAGTCACGGAACTTTTGTCATGCGGCATTATGGCTTTTCCGGCGCTCGGGATGAGGCGGCAAAAGGTTTTCCCATCGTATATGGAAATGGTTTGCCGACATTTTGGGACGCATTGCGGAAACATGACAGGAATACCGCAAGGTTATGCAGTTTTTTCTCCATACTGGAAGATGTAAATGATACTACGTTGCTTTATCGCGGCGGTTTGGACGGACTGGGATTCGCTAGGAAATCAGTCGAAGATATAAATGAAAATCATGAGGCGGGAAGCGCCGCATGGAAGAAGGCTGCGTTGAAAATGCATAAAGAGTTCATTGGCCGTAACCTGAGCCCTGGCGGAGCCGCCGATCTGCTCTCGGCCGTTATATTCATTCAAAGGATAGAGGAAATATGTCAGGACTAGCCATACTTTGTTCAGGGCAGGGGCGTCAGGATTTCGCTTCTTTTGAAGCGTTGCTCAAATATCCTGAAGCCAGAATAATCTTTGAACGACTTCGCGATTCCGGTCTAATCCCTGAATCACTCGAGAGATATTTTGATTCTCCAGCCCTTAATCCAGGGGTTATTTTCGATAACGAATCTGCGCAGCCGTTTGTCGTTATATATCATATTATGCTCTGGGAAATCCTTAAAAATATTATTCCGGATCCTAGCTTGTTTGCAGGCTACAGTCTTGGGGAACTCTCGATTTACGGACTTGCCGGCGTTATAGAAGCAGAAGATTTGCTGCGTCTTTCCGTTTTAAGGGGCCATGCCATGAGCAAGTCCGCCGCGTCCTCTCAGGCAATGGTTGCGGTGGTGGGGCTTAATCATGATCAAATCGAAAAAGTGTGCCGCGCTTGCGATTCTTATGTGGCCATAATAAATGCGGAGGATCACTTTGTGGCGGGGATGCCCGCTGATAAAATGAATATCTTTGTCGATGAATGCAGGAAGTCCGGCGCAAGTAAAACGGTCCATCTGCCGGTATCTATAGCGTCTCATACGCCTTACATGGTAAATGCGGCTCTTGAATTCAGCAGGGAACTGCGAAAGACTTGTTTTCATGCTTCTGTCTCCGGCATTATCTCTGGTGTCAGCGGTGAAAAGCTTTTTTCGAGAGAGGCCATGATTGACGCATTGACCTTGCAGATTTCACATACGATAGACTGGCGCGCATGTATGGAGTCGGCGGTATCTTATGGTTGCAGGGTATTTATAGAAACGGGGCCTGGAAGCAGTTTGAGCAAAATGCTTTTGGATTTATTCCCCGGAATTGAGGCCAGGTCTGTTTCTGATTTTCATGATATTCGCATGATGAAAAATTGGGTGGAAGCGGCAATGAAGAGGCAGCGTTAATCATGGTTAATGTTAAGAGAATCAACAAGATAAAGCACTGTTCCCTCAGCGAGGAAGTCTACAGACAACTAATGAAGCGTATTCTTAACGGTGACTTTCCATCTGGCTGGCGAATGCGTGAAGAAAAAATCTGCAAAGATTTAGGGGTGAGCCGTACTCCCGTCCGAGAATCACTGATACGCTTGGTGCGCGAGGGTATACTGGAGCAGCAGCCGAGGCGTGGCTGCGTGGTTCGTCTGCTGCCGGGAGAAGAACTTGCCGATTTACTGGAATGCAGAAAGCTTGTAGAATGCCTCGTGCTGAGGAAATATTTTCATGAACTTGATGAGGCCGAAGTTACAAAACTCGGCAATCGCCTTGCGTCGGCTGAAAAGGAAGGCATGGGAAAATTGCGTGAGGAATTACTCTCTGTTGATGAAGATCTGCACGAGCTGATAATTTCGGCATGCGATAACAGCTTTTTGGCGGAACACCTCAGAAAATTAAAATTGCAATGCCGTCCGTATCGCATCATGCGCTGTGCGGAGGAGCGAGATATTTTATCTATCCTGGCTGAACGCCGCGGGATAATCCAAGCCATATTGGACAATGATGTCTGTGAGGCGGAGCAACGACTTATGGAGCATTTCGATTACAGCCGCCGCTATTATCTGACAGATACAGCGCGGTAAAGGATTTTGCATAGCCGATGATATCAAGCGGTCGAGAACGCGTCAGCGATACGCCGAACTTAATCATCCGACTCAAGAAAATCCGCGCCAAATGCCTCAAGATAAATTGGGTAGAAGGTAGTTTTATGTGATATCAAAAAGCCGCACAGATTAAAACCTGTGCGGCTCCGTTATTTTGTGCAGGCTACTGCGGCTTCAATGCGTTTGCGATTTCGGATTCGAGATCCTGAGAGCTTTTGTAAACGATTCTGCATGCGAGTTCCACGGCTACTATCGCCTTTTTGTAGTCCTCGGGCAGTTGGTCGATATGCGACTTGTCCACCGATTTAAATGTCTTCGGCAGATGCGCAAGTATTATTTCGCGTTTGATAAGTTCAGGATGTTTGTCGAGATACGCCGATATTTCGACGTTCTTGTCGTTTATCTGAACGCTGAGGCTCTCGGTGAGGTCCGTCAGTTTTTTGCCCGTCTTGCGGAACTGGAAGAAGAGCCATTCGGCTTCCTTCCGCGCCCTGTCAACAAGTATTTCTAGGACTTCTTCGGCAAGCTGTTTCTTGATTTTCACGAAGTCTTCTTTGCCGAGGATTAGTCCGCTTATGATCTCGTATGACGATGTGATGACGCCGCATTTGTTCGCGGAAGCGTCCTTGACAATCCATACGCCCTTATCTTGGATATGGTTGCGTGCGCCGGGTGTGATGAAGGAGTTCGCGCCTTCGACGATCGCCCTTGACGTCGCTTTGCCGCCCGGGAAGTAGTCTTCCCAGTTGGATTCGTTGATGGTGGAGGGGCGGCCGCCGCAGGGAACGAATACGTCTGCGTAATTCACAATCACGTTGTTCTGGAAGGTTTTCATGAAAAGGTCGCGTGTTATGAGTTCTTTTATGAGCTTGCCTTTCCTTCGGGTGATGAGCGTGTGCTTTTCATTGCCTTCTTCATCGTTGACGGGTTCGCTGTAGACGATGTAAGCGCCTTCGCCCTTGAGTTTTTCCGGGTTGAATACATCGAGGTTTTTAGCTTTTGCCAGTGAGAGGACTTCGTCCCGGTCAAGGCCGTCCGGGTCATAAGCCGCCGCCGGACCATCGGTTATTGCGACTATTTGCAGTGCCGGATAGATGAATTTGCCGTCTTCTTTTGCAAGGAGCAGTTTCATCTCGTTACCTGCGACGTCGCCGAAGGGGCCGCCTGATATTTTGACGCTGAACTGGTCTTTTTCAGGATTGATATTGAGCTCTTTAAGAGTTCTCAGCAAATACTGATGGACTCCCAGCGATGTTACGCCGTAGTCCTTGTGGTTGAAGCCTGTTTCGGGCTTGCCGGAGATAAGGCCGCCGCCGAGGGTGTAACCTATTTTTTCGGCATAATTGCCCATCCAGTTTATCATCACGTCGTGCATATTTTCATCGGGCCCAATCTCTATGATTTCCTTCTGCCCGAGCATATCGACAATTTCTTTTCTGGCGAGTTTGCCCGACTTGTCATAGTTTATGAGATCGACGAACGCGCGGCATATTGACCTCTGTGATTCGTAGAGGTTTGCGGGGTCGTACGCCCCTTCCTGTTTGAGAAGGCATATCATTTTCGATCCGCCCTCGTAGATGTCCTTATTTTTCATGTGCTGTGTATGCGCCAGCACATAAACTTCGCGGAATATTTCATCCTTCGTGAAGCCGTAGAAGTCCATTTTCTCAAGCTCATGCCCGATATTTTTGGGAATGACCGTACGCCAGCCGCCTCTTGCGATATTAGCGAAGCGCATCTGGAAGCCTATCGTATTGGCGTTAAAGAAGTAGAAAATACCGAACGGTCGCATTTTGGGAAATGAGTTGAGATACGCAGGGGAAATCTCATCGTAAAAATCCAGGAAGCAGGGGTCCATGCGGAAGGACAGGGAAGATTTGTCCTTTACATAGAAGTTGGTCTTCCTGATATTCAGGAAGAAGTTAAGCAGGCCCTTGAATATATTTTTCAGGAGACAGTCCTTTTCCTGAACGCCGGTGTTTATGCTGTTGATGACGGCGCTTACCTTTTTGACGATTTTGTCACGTGCGCCGCTGCGGTCTTTTTCGCCGGGCTTGAAAGACTTTTCAAATATGGCTGTGAAGTCTTCGAGAATATGGCTGTAGAGTACCGCGAATCGTGCGATGTCAGTACTGTTGTAGGCGTTGCGGTCGATGTATGAAAACTGGCTGTGGATGAATTCACATGCTGCTCTTATCAGGTTTCCGGTTGAAAGATTCCAGCCCTTTCCCTTTACAAGCTCGCTGTGGAAAAGATCGTCCATCGGAACCCATTTTATATGAGGCAGTTCCCACATGAGTTCATCAAGCTGGGCATGCTGTTTCTGATTTTTTGGAGCCTTTATGTAACTGGTATTGATGGTTACGGGCATTCTGTAGAAATCCGACTTGTTCTCCTGGCAGGTAAGGCTTCTGGAGTACCTTCTGGTAATGTCAAAACCGTAACGGGTGAGACATTCGGCGATTTTGAAGTAAAAACCACGGGCCGGGCAATTGGAGAGGGCCATTGTGAGGCGGAGTTCGTCTTTTGTAGCCTTTTCGATGTCCAGACTTATCCAGTCTACCTGCTGGGCTATGAGCGCATGATGGAGCCGCTGTGCCACCTTGTCAATGGAAAGGTCTGTGACAGCCTCCCAGTTCACACGGGAAAAAATTTCGTCAAGTTCTACGGGCGCGCTTCCGTAAAGCTTTTTATATGCTTTTTTGATGTCACCGAGTTTGTAGGCGGGTGGCATTTTTATCGGCATTTTATCGACGCTATAGTATTCTATGACGAGCTTTCTCGGAGTCCCGTCGATAACTATCGGCTGCATCGATTCGTGGATTGAGGCGCTCACGATGTCATAACTTTTCATCATTTTCGCGGTTGCGGCCATGTTGAAGTTTTCGCTCTTGAGGTATATCAATATAACGCTGTTCGCGCTTGTTATCTGCTGAACGCCCTCCTGGTGTTCGATATTGAAAAGGGCTGGCATTATCTTGTGTATCTGGTCGGCGGAAAAGGCGTTAAAAAAGTGCTCCGGCATGATTGTGTTCAGGAGCTCAAACCATCGCTTAAGGCGCTCCGTATGGTCTTTTATTATACCTTCCGTAAGAACGAACCCGCTTGAACTCATAATAAATCTCCTGATATAAAAAATGTATACTTTGTTAAATAGCTTAACTTTGTTGATTTGTCAATAGAAAATCAAAAAAAAATCCCAAATCGGCTGGCAGTTTTTCGAATACGTAACTCAGGTCCCTTTTACTTGAAGTTCGATTGCCCCCTTTTTTACGTAGACTTTTACTTCACCACCGCCAACCAGCTTTCCAAAAAGTATTTCGTCGGCCAGCTTCTCTTGAATATTGTCTCTGATTATCCGCTCAAGCGGGCGAGCCCCCATCTTCCTGTCAAACCCGTTGACGGCAAACCACTCCACTGCCTTCTTGTCGATAGAGAGGGTTACCTTTTTCGCCTTCAGTTCTTCCGCCAGTTGTTCCGTGAATTTCAGAACGATGCGCCTTATCAGCATCATGTCAAGAGTGTTGAAGTGAAGTATCGCGTCAAGCCTGTTCCTGAATTCCGGAGTGAAAAATCTCTCAATTGCCTTTGTCGTGTCCCCTGCCTGTCCCGGCCCCTCGGGGCCGAAGCCGATTGCGTTGGCATCCATTTCGCGTGCGCCTACATTGCTTGTCATTATGAGAATGGAACTTCGGAAATCGGCCTTTCTGCCGTTGTTGTCGGTAAGCGTTCCGTAGTCCATTATTTGAAGGAGTATATTGTACACGTCCGCGTGTGCCTTTTCTATTTCGTCCATTAGCAATACTGCGTGCGGTGTTTTGATAAGCGCTTCGGTTAGAAGTCCTGACTGTTCAAACCCAACATAGCCCGGCGGACTTCCTATAAGCTTTGAGATTGTGTGTTTTTCTGCGTACTCGCTCATGTCGAATCGTATGAATTTTATCCCGAGCTGAACCGCCAGCTGTTTGGCCAGCTCTGTCTTGCCGCAACCTGTCGGACCGCAGAAAAGGAAGGAACCGGTGGGCTTGTTTTTAGAGCCTATCCCTGCCCGCGATATTTTTATAGCGCGTGCGACTTTGTGCACGGCGTCGTTCTGACCGAATATCACTGTTTTCAGATTGTCCTCAAGATTTTTCAGTACGGACACATCGGTCGTCGATACTTTTGTCGCGGGTACGTTTGCCATTTCCGCCACGACCTCTTCGATTTCCCTCACCGTTATAATCTTGCGCCGCCCCTTGTCCTTGAGCGTGTTTTTCGCACCCGCTTCGTCGATGACATCTATCGCCTTGTCCGGCAGAAAGCGGTCGTTTATGTGACGGATTGCAAGCTTGACCGCCGTTTCTACGGCCTTTTTGGAAAATGTCACCCCGAAATGTTCCTGATAATAAGGCTTCAGCCCTTCTATGATGGCGATTGTGTCCGCCTCGTTCGGCTCACTGACATCTATCTTCTGAAAACGGCGGCTGAACGCTTTATCCTTTAGTATATGATTCTTATAGTCCTCGTAGGTAGTCGCGCCTATGCAGCGTATTTCGCCGGAATTGAGGGCGGGCTTAAGAATATTCGAAGCATCCAGCGAGCCGGAACTCACCGCGCCGGCTCCTACCACTGTATGGAGTTCGTCTATGAAAAGTATCACATTCTTCATCTGTTTTATTTCATTGACTATCTTTTTCAGGCGGTCTTCAAATTCGCCTCTGTACTTGGTCCCCGCGATTATCGAACCCATGTCGAGTGCCCATATATCAAGCTTCTTCAGTCGGTCGGGAACCTTGTCGCCGGCTATTTGGAGTGCGAGTCCCTCGACGATTGCAGTCTTGCCGACACCCGGCTCTCCGACGAGCAAAGGATTGTTTTTCTTTCTTCTGTTCAGCGCCTGCATCACACGAAGAAGCTCCTTCTTCCTGCCTATTATCGGGTCAATCTTTCCATTCAGTGCCTGCACCGAGAGGTTTACGGCGAACTGGTTCAGAAATTTTGCATGAGACTTCTTGCCAGTATCCGAAGCGCTTTCCTTTTCGACGGTTTCTCCGTCTTCGTCTTTTTCGTCTGCCTCCTCCTCGTCAGGCCCGTAATCGCCCCATGATATTTCTTTTATTGCCGCATAATGGTCTATCCCTGCTTTGTTGAGGATGTACTTCGCGTATGATTTGTCCTGTTCCAGGATGGCAACGAGGATATCTGTCACGTCCATGACTCCTTTTTCGGAGGATACCGCTCTAGCCAGCGCGCCATTGATTATCCTTGAAAATGAGAGCGATTCCACCGGCTGATGCTGATGCTCAAAACGTTCCAGTTTGGTACTGAAGAACTCCTCTACATCACCGATTATTTTTTCAGGATCGGCGCCTGTATTTTCAACGAGTGTTCTTACCCTGTCATTTCCCATCAGCATATAAAGCATGTGTTCGGGAAGAACATACTCATGGCCGCGCTCGGCAGCAAAAAGCTTTATTTCCTGGAGTATTTTACCAAGGTCCCTGCTTACTTTAGGAAGTGCCATATCAGGCCTCCTCCATTGTGCATTTTAAAGGAAATTTATGTTTTTCGGCTATCAATTCGACTTGTTTGATTTTTGTTTCAGCCACGTCGTAAGGATATATTCCGCAAAGTCCTCGGCCTTTCTTGTGCACGTTTATCATTATCGTCTCCGCATCGTCTTTCGTCTTATGGAAGACGATCATGAGCACCATTATGACGAAGTCCATTGTCGTATAGTCATCATTATTGAGAAGGACTTTATACATCGGCGGCTCTGTAACTTCTATTTTTTCCATTGTATGGGTTTTTGTTCCGGGCATGAAACGGCTCCCCCTTTTTATTTTCTCATGATTCAATTATAACCCCCATTCTCTTACTTTTCACCTATTCTTCCGCAAAAAACACTACGAATCAACGTTTTCGCAATTTTGACGGAGCCGCACCAAAATATTTTTTAAATTCTCTGCTCAGATGGAATTGGGAGGAAAAACCCGTCCTGAATGCGGCTTCTTTGATATTGCATAAATTGAGTTCCAGTAATTCACGGCATGTGTTGAGTTTTAGTGTCTCGTAATATTGCTTGGGGCCCATGCTTACAATGTCATTAAAAATCTTCCTCAGATACCTTTCGCCCACGCCGGCATCTGCTGCCATTTCGGCAACGCTCCAGCGATCGCCAAGCTTTTCATGCATTTTACGCGTTATTTTTCTCACGATGTTTTCTGCCTTGGAAGGATTCCGTTTTTCCCCGAAGGCGCATATCCACTTTCTTATAATGAGACTGAGAAACGCTGTTCCCAGGTCGCGTTCCGCCTGGCCCGATTCTCTGATTAAATGGAACAATTCTTCAAAAGCTGTTTTTTCAATCTCATCCTCTTTCACGTTGAGAGGGGTATTAAAGATGATGCCGTTCGAATCTTCCGTTACAAATTCAACCCAGTGAAAATGCCAGAAATTATCTTTGCACCTATAGCGTTTTAATGATTCGGAGTAGATGAAGATGATGTTATTTTTCTTTAATTCGACGATGCCGTTTTCAAAATATAATATCCCTTCTCCCTCAAGCGTTCTGACTGCGATAAAACGCTTTCCTAATCTTCCCCTCTTTACATCGTATGAACTATCCGCCGAGACTTTCCAGACCGAAAATACCCTGAGTCCGCATGACTCCACCCCCGCAGGAGGAAATGAGCCTTTTTCCCACATGTTAAAATCTCCATAGTTCCGATTTGTATATTATTTTATCCGTTTTCAATATGAAAACATAAGCGGCGGATATTTACTTTCAAGTCTTTATGGCTGATAATATCATATAACCAAAATAAAGAGGAAGGCCCGAATATGAATAAATCAGCCAGAAAACTCCGTGATGTATATGCCGTTAAGGCAGGTGCGCCTCTTTTTCATAAGGAATTCGGGTATTATTGTATGGATGCCTGGCACGCTCAGGGACTTCCCGAAAATGCAGATTTGGCCGCAATCTTTCATTATGACTCGAGAGGTGATTTTTGCCTGACGGGGCTTGGCGGCTGTACTGCCGAGCTGTTCCCATGCTTCGAGGAAAAAGTTATTGAAGACAAGGGGGATACTGAAATTGTCCAGGATAGCGCTGGACGCCATGTCCTCTATTTCAAGGGACGCCGTAACGGTTTCATGCCGGAATATGTCGATCATCCAGTGAAAGACATGAAAAGTTGGGAGGAAAAAATAAAGTGGCGGATGAATTCGCAAACCCCCGGGCGACTGGAGGATATGCGGAACAGAATTGAATTGGCTCGGCCTGCCGCCGAAAATGAATTGATGATCAGGCAGTATATGGTTGGCGGCTATATGTATTTGCGAAGCCTTATCGGACCGGAGTCGCTGCTCTACGCCTTTTATGACATGCCGGAACTTATCCACGAATGCATGAAGTCATGGCTTGAACTCGCCGATAAAGTCACTGCGTTTTATCAGAAATATCTTAGCTTTGACGAACTCCTCCTTGATGAGGATATCTGCTACAATAATGGCGCCCTTATTTCCCCCGAGATGATACTTGAATTTTTAATACCGTACTATCAGCAGCTTATAACTAATGTACGGTCCCGTCAGATTGATAAAAACCGTCAGCTTTATATACATTTGGCCAGTGACGGCTTTGTCGATCCGCTGATACCCCTTTATACGGAAAAGATCGGACTCAATGTAATGAGCCCGTTCGAGGTCGCCTCCGGCAGCGATGTCGTCAGAATAGGACAGGATTTTCCTGACCTTGTCATCTCGGGCGGCATTGATAAACGAATCCTCGCCGCCGGAAAGGATGCAATCGACAAGGAGCTTGAAAGAATACTCCCCCCGATGATAGCGCGCGGCGGCTATATTCCCACGTGCGACCACGGAGTCCCGGAAGAGGTTTCCTTGGAAAATTACATGCACTACAGGGAGCGCTGCATGGAATACAGCCCGCTTTTGGTTTGATAAGATAAAAACAGAATATGGTCTTACTTTCATACGCTTGCCCTCTGCGTATAAAGTTCATTCTTATATCTTGTTTTCAAAGATTTATAATTTGCAATACGCTCTCCTGTATTTACATTTTATGAAATGCTTGTCAGAAAAATAATTCATATTGATATGGACGCCTTTTACGCGTCGATTGAGCAGCGCGATAATCCCCGGCTGAAGGGGAGGGCGGTGATTGTCGGCGGATTGCCCGGGACCAGAAGCGTTGTTGCGACTGCTTCCTATGAGGCTCGCAAATTCGGCGTACATTCAGCAATGCCCGTAAATCAGGCAAGGAAGCTCTGTCCGCACGGAATTTTTTTGCCAGTCAGGATGGATGCTTACTGTCAGGAATCCGAACGCATAAGAAAGATTTTTCTGGACTATACCGATCTCGTCGAGCCGCTCTCTATTGATGAGGCATATCTTGATGTTACCCATAATAAAAAAAATATCCCCTCGGCAACGTGGATAGCGCAGGAGATACAGAAGCGTATTTATTCCGAAACCGGGCTTACCGCCTCTGCCGGTGTCTCATTCAATATGTTTCTGGCAAAGGTCGCCTCCGGCTGCCGCAAGCCCGCAGGCCTTACCGTAATAACGCCTAAGGATGCCGATAGCTTTATTGACACCCTTCCCATCGGCGAATTTTACGGTATCGGCAAAGTAACTGCTGAGCGATTCCGCCAAATAGGGGTCAATAGCGGCAGCGATCTTAAAAAGGTTTCGCTCTCCGATCTTGTGAGTGATTTCGGTAAATCCGGACTTTATTACTACAATATCGTCCGTGGAGTCGATGACCGCACGGTTACCCCTGATGTTCAAAGAAAATCTGTAGGGCGTGAAATAACGCTTCAGCACGACATTGACAAAATGAACAAAATATTGGAAATAATAAAGGGACTTTCTCTTGAAGTTGAAGAACTCTTGAAGGAAGAGGAGCTTTCAGGGAAAACCGTCACACTGAAGGTCAAATACGATGATTTTACCTCTATAACGCGTCAGCGTTCACTTGACAGCTTCATAAATTCCGGCAACGTAATTTTCGCTACCGCCTCTGAGCTTCTCAATAAAACCGAGGCCGGAAAACGAAAAATCAGACTGCTCGGCGTTACCGTTTCCGGCTTCCACCCGCTTCCGTCAGAAGACAACGCTCCCGTCCAGCTGACTTTCCCCTTTTAACAAAAACATCAGCACTTGACATCCAGGCAATGCAATCTACTATAAGTTGTCACTGGGGCAGGGCGGGATAACTTCGTTTTGTCCTGTATACACAATTACGGGGGTATATAATGGGAATGGTACTGGGGGTCGGGTTGGTCTTTGGCATTGTCATCGGTGTAGCAATATCTCTCCTGCTCGGGATTACGGCAGTCTTTATGACGGCAAGGGTTTCCAAGCTGAGACGCCATGTTTGGCAGACTTTCTGCCTGGCGGAAATCGCCTTTCTGGTCATCCTTTTTGTCGGCGTCCACCACTATCCGCATGAGACGGGGACTCCGGGCAGCAACTACAACATACTTTTCCTCTATTTCTTTTTTTCCGGCCTGGCCTATACTGCCGTTCCCGGAATAGCGACGCTGCTGGCATTTCTGACAACCTTGTTATGTCCTAAAAATCCTTCCGCAAACCTTGAGGCGTCAGATACTCAAAAATATCGCACTGTACATATTTTGCTGCCGTTGCTTTCTCTGTTTCTGGGCGTAGGTATTGTGTTCGCATTTAATGGATTGCACGGTCTTTGTTCCGGAGAATTGAAAGTCGGTACTTCCTCAAATTACGGAAAAGAAATGCTTTTGGGCGCATGCAGGCTTTCTGGACAAGGAAAGCATAGTGAATCCATCAATCGCTATTCCGACGCGATTGAAAGCGGCTCATTCAAAGGCAAAGAGCTCGGAGATATTTATGTCAGGAGAGGCTGGAGTTACAACCGACTCGGGAACAATGCCTGCGCAATGGCAGATTTCGAGCGGGCGGTTCAGCTTAATCCTGAGGACGCCAATGCATTCAACGGACGGGGGTGGTCGTATGTGAAGTCCGAAAGATATCCCGAAGCGTTGGCGGATTTTAACACCGCCATCAGGCTTTCTCCCCGTTTCTCGACGGCCTTCAACAACCGTGGCGTCGCTTTCAAAGAGATGGGACGGCGCGACCTGGCTCTGGAAAACTATCGGAAGGCCATAGAGCTTAATAACGATCCTCTCCCGAAGGCCAATGCCCTTTTCAACCTTGGCTGGCTTGATTATCAAGACAATCGGCTTGAATCGGCTCTTGCCTGTCATAATCAAGGCATCGGAATTCTTCCGGACGACGCGATGGGATACAATGATCGTGGCGTAATTCTTGAGGATATGGGGCAGCGTGAAAAAGCAAGGGCTGATTATTCCAAGGCGATTGAGCTAGGTAATGATCCCGAGGCGGCAGCATACGCAAGACTAAATCGCGGAACACTCTATCTTATGGATGGTGACTATGTTTCCGCCAATAATGATTTCAGCGCTGTTTTTAAGGATAAATTGCCCATGAGAGAGCGTGCGGCAGCCTTGCTCTTCATAAGCCTAAAAGACAGTGGAAAAAAACAGGGGGAAATTGATAAAGAGCTGACGGCACTTACACAAGGCTTTGTCTTGGCGGAATGGCCGGCCTCCGCATTGAAATTATTTCAGTCGCATCTAAGTTTGGACGAATTCGCAGCCTCATACTGGCATCCGAACCCGACGAAGCGACAATCTCAGCAAGCTCAGATGTGGTTTTATTTGGGGCAGCATCTGCTCTATCTCGGCCAAGACGAAAAGGCTCGTGATTGTTTCGAAAGATGCCTCAAACTGGACAATCGGGACTCGAACGAATGGAGCATTGCGAAGACGAGGCTTGCCCAAATAAAATCAAGAGACTTAACTAGTCGCAATGGCAAAAAACTTGATTCCGTGAGATGAGCTCACTCCTGGGGGTATAGCTTGATTCCTGCTTTTTCTCTGCATATTTTCAAGACGCGCATCACTTCCATTGATTCGTTTACATCCACAAACGGAAGATCTCCGAGAGCATAGTATTCATAGCATTTATCGTAATAGTCAACAGGTACCGTTTCGGCTGTGCTGACAGCTTTTTCTTTCCATGGAATGGCTTCGCCGTTGCCATACGCACGACTTGACGCGGCCAGTCCATCCTGTGTCTTGACATCCTTTAGCTCGGCAGGATTATAATAACGGACACGCCATGCGCCATTTTCCCATTTCATTGCTCCATATTTGCCGAAAATATACCATTCGGGAAGCGTAATAGCCGCTGCCTGGTTGATGTCAACATCAATCAGAATACCATTCTCCGTCTCAATGATAACCTTTACGACATCTTCAGCATCTCCGAGGCTGGCGGCAACACGGAGTTGACAATCCATTTTCACGGCCTTTGATCCGGCAATATTGAGAACCTGATCTACGTAATGGGCCCCGTAATTATTGAGCATGCCACCGCCGTTCTTCAGAAATGCCTGCCAGTCATTTCTTCTCTCATAATTCGAAGTCGCCCTCTTTATCATAAAAACGGGACCTATTAAATCTTCGGCGAGTATTTGTTTGAGAAGCATGAAATCCGCACTAATCCTGCGCGGCTGGTACATCATAAATTTCCTGCCGTATTTTTTCATCGCGTCTGCCATGTCTTGCGCTTCCTGATAAAAAACGGCCATTGGCTTATCGCAGAAAACATCGCTCCCATGTCTGAATGCCGTAATAGTCTGTTCGGCATGAAACTTTGTAGGCGATGCGATAACGGTAAGATCCGGCTTCTCCTTTTCCAGCGCTTCTTCCAGATTGAGGAAAGGGCGACATCCGAATTTCTGCTCTGCCTCATCAGTCCGTTCCTTCAGCGGATCTACGACAGCGACAAGCTCAAAGCCTTTATTGTTTACAATTGAAGGTATGTGGAAATCCCAACCTATCCGGCCCAGCCCGACTACCAATGCCCTCAATTTTTTCAATTATAATCCCCGATTACTTTTTTACATTCAGCTTCACACTGACTTCAAATTTATTCTTTACTCCGTCCATATGTATTCTTATCTTTGTCATCTTTTCATTACGCAGCGGTAATTCCTCCGTTTTGATAAGCGCATTCTCGGGGACTTTGATGGATGCGGATGTATCTTTCCCGTCCAGAGTAATGGTATTTGAGGATTTATCGACTTTTACAGGAAGTTGGGTCATCCATATAAAATCGACACCGTCCCCTTTAAGTAGTTCGTAGTCGTCGCTTATTATAAAAATATCAGGGGACGGCGAACTGATACATCGTGACCATTTCTTATAATACTGGGCCCATGCCGGAGTCAGATTTATTGAGGCATTGAATGCTTTTTCATCGCCGCTGCCTTCCGGCCTGACATCTTCTGGAGATGGAATAACGGCATGAGGTCTTTCCTCTGTTCCCGTCGGTACGAGCATATTATGAACCTGGCAGTATTTTATCTCTTCGGCTCCTGATTCGCTGTAGTCCTTGCCGCCCGGGTCCATAGCATAGGTGTCTCCTCCGAATTCCAGCACGAAACTACCTCTATCCTCATGCTGATGTCCGGCAAAATTCTTGCTCCCGCCGAAGAGCAGCATTTTCACTGCTTCACCGTCATACGTCCGTGTAGAAGCCATGGCACACATATCTGGAAGATTGACAAACGCTTTTGTTTGCGGATTTTCTTTAGGAATTTTATTTTCCATGCCCCATACTATAAGACCACCGGACGGCATATCTTTTTTGAGTTTTTCGCGAAAAAGTGTAACCCATTGACTCTCGGGGCATAATGATGCCATAAACGCCACGCCAGTCAAGTCTCCATGACGCCCTTCACCCTGTCCGCTGGAAAATGGGACAAGTCCGCCGCGCCTGTCCGTGGAAATGAACGCGTCGGCGTAAGCTCCCACCTTTGCCAGCTTTGCGGGGACAATGGATTTCAGGTCTTTTCCGCGGGCTCCGGCATATGCCACAAAAGACGGGACAGCACAGGCGAGGGTATACTGAAGGTATGCCGTTCCTTCGGGGAAGCCGCCGTCAGGTAACAATATATTGTTGATGGATTCACAAAGTTCCTGATAGGCTAGGTCTGAATAAGGTTTGACATGCGACCAGTTTCTTTTTTCCATAACAATATAAGCGGCAATTCTACCATGTGAAAATGCAGCCATCTGGTTGTTTTTGAATATATACGCATGCTTCCAAATGCTATAATTTATATAGCCGGCGCCTTCAATCGCAAGTCGGCGCATGATAAGCTCGCGACCAGCTGGCGAAAACATATCCCAGGCCAAGTCCAACGCTACGGCTACCTCATAAACTATCGCCGCCTGCGCAAATGGTCTCTGTTCAAACGAACTTCCCGTAAAAAAGATGGGAAAGCCCGCATCCCAATTCGGGCACAGAGCTATGGCAACGGCCATTTTTGCGGCAAGGCGCAGAGCTGCGGCATCTTTTTTAACGATTGCTGCCTCCGCCAAATTTCTTAGCCGCAGTGGTTCGAATTCATAATCCGCAGTCCTTGCGAATATCCCGGGGTTTGCGATTGGTATAAATTCACGGATGTATTTTTCCGGGTTTATGTCCTTTTTAATAGGGAAATAATCAAAATCGTTCCGTTTCGAAAGATCCTGGTATTTTTTTCTGACTTCTTTAAGTTCCGGAGCGTTGATAACAAGCCCGTACAGAGGAATAAATGAAGGTACGGTTTCAGGCGGAGCCAGAAAAATGTCGAGGGGCTGAGCCGCAAGCTTCTTCCATTGCGCACGAGATTTTTCCATCAGGCTTGAATTCCTGAAGCCTAGCCATGATATCCATCCGCTCTGAGGGGTATTGTCCGTACCGGGGTAAATCTCAATGCTTATTTCATCAATGCGTTCAGCACCATTCATATCCATTGCATATTCTTCCTTGCTGTCGCTCTTGACAATCCATTCAGAGGAAAGAGTTACTGCCCGGTCGGTCACAATACTGATTTTCAGGCGTGTGCCTGGCGGTAGATTTACAGCGGCAAGAAGCTTGTCATAGCCGGAACAGTCTATCGGACCTTTCTTAAGCATTCTGGCAACGGGGGCGGCAGGGTTTTTCCTTTCCCACGCAAATTTTACATAAAACCCCATTTGGAAAACATTTCCTTCTGTCTTCCAGTTTTTCAACTCCGCCATTGTACTGTCCCAGAAAGGCGCAAAGACCGCTTCCGCTACATTTACCGGTACGACTCTGGTTTTTGTTTGTGCATGAGCGGTAATAACAGAGAGTAGGAAAACGAGCGGAATAATGTAATACCTGTGCATAAGGGGTCTCCTGAAAAGTTATTTTAACATATTTTATTGTAAGTACGGATCATAAAGGGAGCCAACATAAAATGACGCCCAGTAGGTAAGGAGCTCTCCAGAAGAAAAAGTTATAGTCTCCTTTCTTCCTTTGACATGTCCGTCAACATATAGAAAATTAGCTTTCCCCCCATGCCTGAAATCAGGATAGTGCTCGGTGCTGCTTCTGAAAGTTATCCAGCAGCCTCTGGCGTTGGGATTCTGATAAATATCCAGACTGTCCCCCATTATGATTTTATGGGATGCCTGTGAGACTTCCGTTATTTTGTGTTGACCTGAAAAAGCGGGGAAAAAATTGCCACCGGCTCCATATGCCAAGACGTTATAATGAAACCATCTTACAAAAAAAGGACTTTTATCTGCTTCGCCTCTTAAGCGTTGACGGCATTCCGTGAAAACACTTTCTTTCTTCACATATTCATTCAGATTATAAAACCATGTGCCGCCGCCCGGGTACTGATCACTTACTGTTCCCAGCGGCATCCAGCCGTTGTAATCATCTATGTACATATTGAAAGCGCAGGCAATCTGCTTGAGATTATTAACACATGCTACCTCGTGTACCGATTCTTTCGCACGCTTCAATGCAGGAAGAAGCATCGCTGCGAGCATTGCGATAATCGCAATTACGATGAGGAGTTCCAAGAGAGTGAACCTTAATGGTGCCCCTGCCTTTTTCATATTCACGCGTCCTTTGTCTTTCATAACCTATTATAACTTGTTTTTCTTCCGTTGGCAATGTACTAATCCTTGAAAAAGTTGTATTAATGCGATATTATCATCATGACAATATGGGGCATTTCATGTGGCTTGACTGGAAAAATATCGAAGTAAAGGTTAATTCGGCAGGGCGCGCGCGCTGGCGCAGAAATGTACTGCGGGATGCCACATGGTCAGGATATACACGTGATAACGACTTGTGGGTAGTCTGGGCGGGAGACGGACAAATGGAAGCACCTCAAGGCAAGTTCAAGCTGGAACCCGGCTCCGTACTATGGATGAAGCCAGGCATTTTTTATGATATAACACAGAAGCCAACCAATACGTTAGGGATGGATTTTATCCATTTCAGCCTCTTCGACCAATGCGGTGTCAAAATAAAAACAACAGCCCCGTCTGATAATTTATCTGCCTTTGATTCGTCTTATGTCCAGCAGATAAGCCGGCATATAGTAGAACTGATGTATTTTGGCGATATCAATAACTTTATAGACTATGAGCTAAAGCCTAGTCTGAAGCCGAGCAACATCAGTACACATAATATTGATTTGTCCGATGCGGCATTGAGCGCCACGTCTCTCCTTAAATCACTGCTGATAGACCTTGACCATTTTAACTCCGTTAAAAGCAGCAGGAACGAAAAGAAGGCCGATTTATATCACAGGCAGATTGCCATGAAAGCAGCTATGAAAATCAGGGAAAATCCAGCCGACGCCTCGGGAATACACACGCTGGCCAATCAAGCAGGCTACAGCAACGATTATTTTGCGAGGGTTTTTAAAGGAGTCCTCGGGATTTCGCCTCAGGACTACATTATCAGAACTAGAATCAAAAAGGCCGAACAGATGCTCAGTTCAAGTGCATATAATATAGAAAATATTGCGTTGGAACTCGGCTATTGCGACAAGTATTTCTTTTCAAAACAATTCAAGGCAAAAACAGGTTTATCGCCCCGCGAATATCGGAGAAAACAGGAATTTCACGGAGCGTGAGGCTGGATTTTTCAGAGAATAGAGGTTGGATTTGAAAACCAGCAATTCAATTATAGATTAATGTGAAGAGATGTTGCGTTTTAACCGACCGCTGACAAAGAGAGCGCATGCGATTTCGTAAAATATATATTGAAATAAGCAATATCTGCAATTTAAACTGCGATTTCTGCCATGGCACAAAACGGAAACCGGAGAACATGCCTGCCGAAACTTTTGACGGAATAGCGCGTCAACTAAGGCACATGACAGAACAAGTGCATCTCCACGTAACGGGCGAGCCGCTGCTTCATCCCGCATTTCAGAGAATAATACAAATATGCGCGAAATATAATCTGCCCGCGGAAATCACTACAAACGGCACTCTGATGAAAACAGTTAATGCGGAGAGTCTTTTTAATCCGGTCGTACGCCAGGTAAATATCTCCATGCATGCTCTTGCTGATAATGACACCGACCGGATCGGGGAGATTTTCGATTTCACCAGGGAGGCTTTCATCCGCCATCCCGATCTTTACATAAATTATAGACTGTGGAACCTTGAGACACCGCAAGAAAGCCTCGAATCAGAAAAAAATGAATGGATACATAAGAAAATCTCAGAAGAGTTCGGCGCAGCCATCCCCGTCGCCGGACATTCAGCCGGAAGAAAAAGCAGAAACCTTTTGAACCGCCTATATCTTCATCTCGACACCTGCTTTACATGGCCTGAGATTAATTCCGGAAAGCCATACAGGACACAGGGGCGATGCCATGCGCTGAAGAATCAGGCGGCGATCCTCGTGGACGGAACCGTCGTCCCATGCTGCCTTGACAAGGAGGGAATAATGGATCTCGGTAACTGCCTTGCAGAACCCTTTGAATCTATTATCGGCGGAATGCGTGCCAGTAAAATAACAAAAGGCTTTAATGAGGGATGCCTATCCGAGGAACTCTGTAAACATTGCTCCTATTCCCAACGGTTTTCTCCGTCTTTTCAGTCTGTTTAACTACGCACGCAATTTATCGTGATTTTGCATATCCGCTTCCATTCTGGAGACCAGTATTTGCCGTTATGGTTTCCGGATACGCCGCCTAAGATATCTTGTGTCCCGCCTGAATCCGTTATGCCACCCAAGGTTTTGCAGGCAGATGCAGTAGTCCGACATAAAAAAACTTTTTCGAAAAAGTTCTACTTTTCCCATTGAGGTTTTTCGTAGCAATGCTAGCCTGGGTGGAGTCCGGCAAGTCTGAAGACGAATACGAGCGCAGGACGGCGAAACTGCCCTCTCTCTCGATTGACGACATGGACTGCATCATGAGCTTCGAGCCCGATCCGGAAAAATCGTTCCTCTTCGAACTGAAGCGTGCGAAGGCGTTGCTAGGCACAGATGGATTTTCCGAGGAGCTCCACATGCTCAAGTGCCGCGTCATGGAAGGCGTAGCCGAGAATCCCCGCGTCTACTTCAACGCGTTCGTCAAAAACGCAATCACGAATCTCAAGCTGCGGGAATGAATCGCCAGGATTTTTATAGATCAGGTAACGTCTTTCGGTGGTTTTTTGAAGACTTTTATTTCGCCGGATGCGGCGGGTGGGCCCTGAAGTTCGTCGACATGTTTCCTGTATCTTTTCTGGTAATAGGCATAGAGCTTCAACTGGCTTCTGGATTTTTCCTCGCGGAATGCCTTATCGGTTCTTGAGTATTTATTGGGCCCGATCAGCCTGCGCCCTTTTCTTTTATCGTCCAGGGCTGCCTTGAGGACATACATGAGTTCAGACTTAAGGTCGTCATTTTCAACGGGGAAGAGCAGTTCGATCCTTTTATCAAGGTTTCTCGGCATGACATCGGCGCTGCCTACGTAGAACTCGGCCTTTCTGTTGTTCGCAAAGTAGTAAATCCTTGAATGTTCAAGGAAGCGGTCGACAACGCTTATTACCTTTATGTTTTTCTGAGCCGTTTTCTCGACAAAGGGATTTATTCCGCAAATACCCCTTACGATAAGGTCTATTCTGACGTGGTTCCTGGCTGCATCATAGAGTGATTCTATCAGCTCATGATCAATCAGTGAATTGACCTTCAAAATGATGTAACCGGGATTTTCCTTTGTTGAAAGGTTTTTTTCGCGTTCTATGAGGTACTTTATCTTATCCCTGAGGGCAAATGGCGCTACTATTATCTTATTCCATGACGGTGGTTGGGAAAAGCCGGTTATCACATTAAAAAGGCTTGATATATCAGCCGCAAGAACAGGGTCGTCGCTAAAGAGGCCGATATCTGTATAGAGCTTTGCCGTGCTGTCGTTGTAGTTGCCGGTGGAAAGATGAATGTATCGCTTGATGCCATTTTTTTCCTTCCTTATCACGAGCAGCGCCTTGCAGTGCACTTTAAGCCCGGCGATGCCATAGATAACGTGAGCGCCGGCTTCATCGAGTTCCAGAGCCCATTTTATATTACTCTGCTCGTCAAATCTCGCCTTCAATTCTATGAGAACGGTCACCTGCTTGCCGTTTCTGGCGGCCCGCGCAAGCGCCCCGACGACTGGCGAATCTCCGCCGACGCGATAGAGTGTCTGCTTTATGGCCAGCACATCGGGATCATTGGCTGCCTCCTCTATCATTTTTACTACGGGATCAAATGACTCATAGGGGTGGTGCACCAGGAATGCGCCTCTCCTCTTGATACAGGCGAAAATCGATTCATCAGGCATAAGACTTCCGGACGGCAGCGGCGGCAGCTCATGATCATTCAAGTCAAGCCCTCCGCACTGGGAGATGAGATTAAACAAGCCTTTCAGGTCGAGTATTCCAGATGCGGAGAAAAGGTCTTCCTGGTCTCCGTGGAGCTTTTCCATAAGCCAATTTCTGGAAATTCTGCTCATCGTGCTTGAAACCTCAAGCTTTATCACTTTCCGTTTCGAGCGTTTTTGGAGCTCTATCTGCATTTCGGAAAGCAAATCCGCTATAATTTCCTCGTCAACGCTGAAATCCATATCGCGGGCTATCCTGAAAAATGAAGTCTCGATGATTGTGCATCCTTCCAGGAGCACCTCAAGATTTTGTGCGATAAGGCCCTCGGCGGACACGAATATTTTCTGTCCTTCCCTGTTCTGTACCGGGATAAAACGCGGGATAGAGGGAGGGACCTCTATTATCGCGAATTTTTCAGAGTCATCGCCTTCCTTTAGAAGCCTTACGAGGATTTCGAGACAGCAGTTTCTTATGATTGGGAACGGATGTGACTGGTCAAATCCTATTGGAGTAAGGACAGGCTCTATTTCGCTGTGGTAGAACTTCTTGAGTTCTTCTTTCTGTTCGATTGAAAGCTTTCCGAACTCGGTAATACATACTCCTTTTCTCTCAAGCTCCGGAAGTATGTCATCGTTCAAATATCTGTACTGGCGCCTCACGAGTGTTTTTATTCTTGAATTAAGCTTTTCGAGAAGTTCTTCCGGCTCATAGTCAAGAGGCAATTCCTCAGCCTCGGCATCCGGGGATGCCTGCTGCCTTATCGCTGCAATTCTGACCATAAAAAACTCGTCGAGATTGCTGCTGAAAATGGCAAGGAATTTGGCGCGCTCCAGGAGCGGATTGTTCTTGTCGGCAGCCTCGTCGAGCACTCTTGAATTAAATTCGAGCCAGCTTATGTCGCGGTTTATTAATCTTGGATTGTCGTCTTTTTTTTTCATGATACAGTCAGTGTCCTTGAGAAAACGTACGTAAAGAGGTCTGACGCTTTCTGGATTGTTTTCGTGTCAAAAATTTTGCCCGTATTCTCCCTGAATTCCAGCATCAGGCTGTCCTCTTCAATTGCGACGGAAAATTTTTTATATCCGTCATATGCTTCAGCCATTCCGCACGCCAGTCGCAGCAGCGCGGCCATTTTGCATACGGTTATTCTGGCCTCGCGGGAAAGCGACATATATTCCACGTGCGCGGGTTTCGGCATTGATCTTCTGTGATAGCGCGCCGCGAGTGCGGCAATCTGAAGCTGATTTCTGCTTATCCCCGGTATTTCCGATGACGATATCAGGTAATAAGAATGCTTGTGATAGCCCTGGTTGTTTATGAAAAGGCCGCATTTATGGAGGTAGGCCGCGAAGGAAAGAAGAAGGCCGTCCTTCTGGGAAAGACCATGCAGCGCCTCCAGTCCGGAAAAGAGTTCGCGGCTGTAGCGCACGACAGCTTCCGTGTAGTCGTCAAGACAGCGGTACTTTCTTGCCATGTTTTTAACTGCGGCGGTTATCTGGGGGATGAAATAATCCTCGCCCTTTCCGAGGAGTTCGTATATGAAATCGTGAAGCAGAGCGTCTTTTGTTGATGTCATGGGAACAATCAATTCTTTGGCGCCTGTCGCTCTGAAGAGGTAGTCGATTATAAGACAGCACGGTGCCACTGCCTGAGCTATCTCTGGGCTGAGATTGTATTCCTCGCTCAATTTGCCGACATCTTTTTTTACGCATTCCTTTGAGATAGCGTCGAATTTCTCTCGCGAGATGCTCATAATCATGGTCCCTTTTTTGGGCGGTCCCGCCAGCCTGGCGAGTGCCCTGACCGATGACCCCATTGCGACAATTCCGTCCGCCTTGAGGTCATGCGATATATGATAGAGCTGGCCAAAGACCTTTTTTACAAAGGGCGCCAGAAGCGATATTACCGCGGCGGATGAAATAGTTGCGGCCATTTCCTCAAGCACCCTCAAGGTACCTGTCCTTATCGTCTCCGTAAACGATATTTCGCCATTGTCGTAGGCGCTTATCTGGCAGGCGCCGGTACCGATATCGGCTATCAGTATTTTTCTGGAATCAAACTTATAATCCTTTTTCACGAAGCGGTTTACGGTAAGATAGTCCAGCCTTGCCCCGTCAATTCCCTCGAATATCTGAAGTTTTATTCCGCTGGCATGCTCGATCCGTTCGAGAAATATCTCCGCATTGGACGCCTCGCGTACCGCGCTTGTCGCCACGGCCTTGCAAATCGTTACGCCGTACTCGTCCATCTTCATTCGGAAATTTCGGAATATTCCACAGAGTACGCGGACAGCCTTCGCGCTTATCCGTCCGGTCTTGAAGACATCCGAACCTATAGGAACAGGTTGCTCCAGGTCCTCCAGTACTTCTATTTTTTTTCTGCCCGATACCTGCGCTATCAACATCCGCGCCGCATGCGCCCCGACATCTATGGTACATACAAGAAACGGCTTGATATCATCTTTCATACAATCCCCTTTTTCCTGGCCAGTACCGTCGCTCCGCATGCAACGGCGAAATCCATCAGTTCCGAAAGCCTCAGCTCTATTTTTTCAGGACTTATCCCAAACAGGTTTTCTCTGAACCCCATTAGAACAGCCGGCATAAGCGCCTCACCCATCGACTCCATTACTCCGCCTCCAAAGACAATGCAGTCCGGAGCAATGACTGCGCTCAACGATGCGGCGGCAGCGCCAAGCTTCATCATTCCCTTGTCCAGAATCAGGCGGACAGCTCTGTCGCCTTTTTCATATGCCTTTGCAAGCTGCTTGCTTGGAATATTCATGGTTTTCCTGTCGATCAGACCAGCAAGTTCCGAGTCCAAGGATTTGCCGAGAATTTCCTTCTTCAGCGCCCTGACGAAACCGGTTTTGCTGGCATAGGCCTCAATGCAGCCTCGTTTTCCGCATCCGCACTTGGCTCCGTTATACTTTATAGTCGCGTGACCGAGTTCTCCAGCGATGCCGCCGTTGCCGGTCAGCAGCTTTCCATTGATGATGATTCCGCCGCCGAGTCCCGTTCCGACAAAGTAACCCGCCGCAGACTTGAAGCCCCTGGCCGCGCCGAAGTAATATTCTCCAAGTATTCCGCAGTTGCCGTCATTACCGAGAAAAATGTCGTCCCGTCCGAATAGCTTTTTAAAATGTTCTTTTACTGAAAAGTTTTTGAGTCCGAGGTTGGGCGCGTGAACGCAGTCCCCCGTAACGGGGTCTATTGAACTGGGCAGCGCTATTCCGATATCGTTAATATCTTCAAGGCGCATCCCGCATACCCTCAGCGCCTCGTCCGCCGCAACTTTCACCTGAGACGCTATCGCCTGGGGATTACCACTCAATTCGACCCGTGTCTTGGCTTTCCCTGCAATATTATTATTCGCGTCAACGACGGCAGCATATATTTTCGTACCGCCCACGTCTACTCCCAGAGAACATGGATTGGGCATATTAAATCCCCCTCTATATTTATCTATAAGATATCCCTTTCTCGCGAAAAAGCCAGAAAATCATGCAGGTGCCTTATCAGAACTTTGTTAAACACAAAAATCATTCACAGCCGTCCCATAGGGAATTGAAAATTTGAAAGGATGACGGATCACAGCTACTCTATTTCGACCAAAAAAAGGAGCAAAGCCATGAATCCGTCGAAGCATAAAATGACAGTGAATAAATGACACGATTTCATCCCGTAGGCAGAAGGCCGCTTGATGGCGGGAATGCCGACGGACGTTACTGTCAGGTACCCCAGGACGAATACCTTGAACATTCAAACAATGAAAAATTCATCATACTTCAAATAGAGGATCCGGAACCACTGGATGAGCTTGATGAAATAGCGCAGGTAAAGGGCTATGATATGCTGTTTTTCGGCCCGGGTGATTTCAGCCATTCGATAGGCGATCCCGGCAACTTCTCCAATCCCCGCCTGACCGAAGCCCGGAAAATGATTGCTGAAACGGCTCTTAAGTACGGCAAATTCGCAGGCACAGTCGGGAGCCTTTCAAATGTAAATGAGCTTATGGGAATGGGTTACAGTTTTATCAATATCGGCGCAGATGTTATTTTTCTCGCAGAAGGCTACAAAAAAATAATCAGCACTTTGCATGCAATGCCAAGCCCTAAAAACAAGAGTATTTACTCAGGAGAATAATAAATGAATGTTTTAGAAACTTTTTCTCTGAAGGGGAAAGTCGCGCTGATGACAGGGGGGCGGGGAAATACGGTCGCCAGATCGTGTCGGCACTAGCCGAGGCGGGGGCGAAGCTTTACATTGCCTCACGGGGAGTCGAGGCTCTTGAAAAGGTCGCTGCTGAAGAACAAAAAAGAGGCTTTGATGTAACAGCCCTTCCTTTGAATCTTGAGGAAGATAAATCGTTGGAAGAACTTCACGAAAGGATTATCTCCGAAAAAGGCAAAAGCCAAATCCATAAAACTCTTCAGCCGGAGCGTTTATCTCCAGGGGCTTCTCCTGATGCCGGAAGATAAGATAGAAGGAAAATTGCGGGATATTATTCCCGTACGCCGGATGCTTGAAGCTCTCTCGCGGGAAAAAGGAATTACTCCGGCCGAACTTTATATGAGATTCGTCCTTTCACACGAAGAGATTGACAGCGTTCTTACAGGCGTTGATAATATCGCCCAGCTCAAAGAAAACCTGCGCCTTTTTGAAAAAGGCCCCCTGGATAAGATAACAATTGATCAAATAGACACCATCGTTCCCGCTTTCTCTGAAAATATAGTACGCCCAACCAAATGGGAAAAAAAGGAACATTAGAGTATCCTTATTTTTAAATTTACCGAGAATCCGCGGCTGAAGAATTTTTCCTCCAGCCACGGATCAATAATGCGGGCCATATTTTATTTGTTGCGTCTTACCTTTTCTGCGGCATTTCTGATTCCTTGTACCATAGTATCCACATCGTTATCCGTAAGTCTCGGATGCATGGGCAGATTTGTCTGCCTCTTGTAGAAGAACTTTTCTGCGTTCGGGCAGAGGCCGTCCTGTTGATATCCCATCTTTTTGAGTCCGGCAAAGTGATATGTCGGCTGATAGTGAAGGATGGTCTGGATACCTTCCTCCTGATAAAGCACCCTCATGAATTCATCACGGGACGCACCGAGAACGTCTTCTTCAACGCATATCGTATATAGATGGAACACGTGCTTGCATTCTTCCGGCTCGTAGACAGGCGTTATTCCTTTTATTCCCTTGAGTCCGGCACTCAGTCGATGCCCAATCGCGCGGCGTTTTTCTGTGATTATTTCAGCCTTATCGACTTGACAGCAGCCGACAGCCGCCTGTATCTCGTTCATTCTGTAGTTGTTGCCCCAATGGCCGTTCCAGTCCGTGCCATCGAAATGTGAGGGTATCCAGTAGTCAAGTTTGCTTTCCTTTTCTTTCGTGATGGAACCGAACTGCCATCTTTTGTCGTCCGGACTCCAATGAGAGAGATTCATGCAGCGCAGCATTTCCGCGCCTTTCGCAAAATTATCGTCATTGGTTGTTATCATTCCGCCTTCTCCGCAGGTTGTCATATTCTTGAGGGAGTGGAACGAAAAAACTCCGATATCGCCGATTGTCCCGGCCTTGCGTCCTTTATATTCGGCATTGTGGGCATGAGCGCAGTCTTCGAGAACATAGAGATTATGCTTGCGTGCTATTTCCATTATCGGATCCATGTCGACCATGAGTCCGGCATAATGGACGACGAAAATGGCTTTTGTCTTTTTTGTTACGAGTTTTTCCACGCATTTGGGATCGATGTTATATGTACGGGGGTCTATATCGGCGTAGACCGGCTTTGCGCCCTCCTTGAGAATCACGAGCGATGTCGCGATAAAGGTGTTAGGTGTAACGATGACCTCGTCGCCGGCTTTGATGTCGAATAGCTGTACGGCGACGTGCATCCCCGTTGTGCAGTTTGAGACGGCGAGTGCGTGCTTGCAGCCGCACATAGCGGCGAATTTCTTCTGAAATTCGGCGGTCTTAGGCCCCATAGTCAAGGTGTCCTGCTTCATCGCGGCCAGCACTGCTTTTTCCTCAGCTTCATCGTAGATCGAGCCGAAAAAAGAGTATGGTACCTTGAGCTTTACGCCATCGCCGGTGGCATAGGAGCTTGTGATGCCGCCATCAGTTTCGCCCCCGGTTACGAATTTCTTTGATTTTTCAGAATCCATTTTAATTCTCCTTTTAATACGTTCTAGGTATTTGTTTTTTTGTCTTTGCTTATATTAAACGGTCCAAGAAGCTTTATTTCAACAAAAAATGTATAATTAGTTTAAATAATAGACGCATAAACACATTTTATAATACAATAAAGTATTAAAATATAGACCCATTGCATTTTCCGCCTTAGATAATAGATTTAATAAATCAGCGGAGACACTAAAAATGAAAATAGTGAATTTTTCAAGCATCGGCGGCGCCAGTGGGGATATGATACTCGGTTCCCTTCTCGGACTAGGCGTCGATTTAAAAACCATAGATTCGGCGATAAAGAAACTTCTTCCCAATGAAAACGTAACTGTAAAAGCGGAGAATATCGTATCGCACGGCATTGCCGGGCTCAGGGCGACTGTGGAAATAGGCGAAACTCACCATCATGACACGCACGATTACCACCATAATCATCATCGCAGGCTAGGCGATATCCTATGCCTGATTGAGAAATCTGACCTTCCGGAACAGGTCAAGCTGAACAGTTCAGAAGTCTTTCAAAATCTGGCGGCAGCGGAAGCCAAGGTGCACGGGGCAACGCCTGAAGAAATCCACTTTCATGAAGTCGGCGCCCTCGACTCAATCGCCGACATTGTCGGCTCATGTCTCGCCTTTAACCTGCTCGGAGCCGAAAAAATATTCCTATCCCCACTCCCTGAAGGAAAGGGATTTCTTACGTGCCAGCATGGCGTTATGCCCATTCCCGCTCCGGCGACGGCTGAACTTGTAATGTCGGGTAAGCTTCAGACGTTTCAGACAGATGAGCCCTATGAGCTGGTTACCCCCACCGGCGCCGCGCTTCTTGCGACCTGGAAGAAGCTGCCCTCCGGCTTCACTGGAACAACGCTGGCTATTTCTTGCGGCTTCGGCTCCAGGGAACTGCAAAGCCGTCCCAATCTTCTTCGCGCCTCCCTGATTGAAATCGGCGGCGAAGACGGGCCCCTCTGTGATTCCTGTGTGGTGCTTGAGACAAATATCGATGACGCGTCCCCTGAAATAATGGGGCTTATGTTCGATAAGCTGCTTTCGGCCGGAGCCCTCGATGTCTTTATGACCCCGGTAATTATGAAAAAGAACAGGCCCGGATTTCTACTTACGGCCCTCTGTAAAGAAAGTGATGCGGATGCGATAAGGCGCATTATTTTCCTGGAAACGGGAACGTTTGGAATTCGCGAACATTTTTCTTCAAGAAAAATTCTTAAAAGATCTTTTAAAACAGTTGACATACGCAACGGAAGCATTAGAATTAAAGTAGGGGGTTTTTGCAAAGAAAGCATTACGGCCGCGCCGGAGATGAGTGATTGCGTAAAGCTCGCCTCCAGTCTTGGACTCCCCGTGAGGACTATTTACAATGAGGCGGTGGCCGTTGCGTTGCGGGAGGTTACGCCCGATGTTGAAGAAAATGATAGAAAAAAGGATTATTCTGGGTGAATTGGCGTGCTTCTCCTGCGTGATGCTAATGTTGTGGGCGGATGAGTTCTTTGATTTACCTCACCGGATATTCGGTACCATGGCGACTCCTGTGAATTATTCCGAAGCGCTTTTTGAGTCGGCCGTAGTCGCCTTTTTAGGCCTTGTTGTATTCTCTGTGACACACTATCTGCTTCGAAAAATAAAATATCTTGAGGGGTTCCTGCCGATTTGCGATGCCTGCGGCAAGATAAACTTCGGAGGCCGCTGGATACCGGCGCATGAATATCTGGCAAAGCATTCCGAGGCATTGATTTCACACGGGTTTTGCCCCTCTTGCGCAAAGAGAGAAATCGAGGGGCTTGAGACTGGCATCACTCATCACTTCAGTATCTTGACCAGCAAGAAATAAAATAGTTACCGTTACTGGTTGTGGTTGAAGCCATTGCCGTTACGGGGTTGGAAGCGCTGACGCGGCAAAGGCACCGTTTGGTCTGCCTTTATTTTGAAACGTCTTTCGCCGAGTATCTCTTTTATGCCGGAGAGTAGTTCGTCATCTACGCATATGTTCTTTTTTTGCGATGTTTCTACGAATGCTATCTCACCGCCCGTACAGCTGATGCACAGTATCAGCCTTGTTTTGCCGGCGTTGGCGAGGCAAAGCTCGTCAATCTTTCTGAGGTCGTCTTCGGTTGTCGTATTTTCGTATATATGAAGATGCAGTTCTTCGGAATATTTTTTGCGCACGGCGTCAATAGGAAGAATATTTTCAACGATAATCTTTTTGGTGTCGCCCTCCATCTTCTGGCTTATCAGGCCCTCGACGAATACAGGTACCCCTTCCACGAGCATGTCTTTGATGAAGACCGGTGACGATGCGTCTTCCTTCTTTTCGGCGCCGACGATTCTGGATGGCCTTTTTATCGTACCGCCGAAGAGATCTTTCTGTTGAGAATGTGCCGCATGGCCTTCTCCTGCTTTTTGGTCAGGCGCCTTATAGTCAAGTGAAGTAAGGTCTTCTTCCGGCGGGATTGTTCTGCCGTTTTCAGGATCGGCAATCGGAGCAACTGCGGAGTCGGCTTCTATTTTCTTATCGAGAACTCCGCCGTAAAGCATACAGTCAATGCATCCGTCGAGGTCTTCGAGCTGGATGATGGCGAAAGGTTTCCCGTCCTTTTTTGAAAATTTCTTTGAGACGCTCCGGATTATTCCGCCTATTCTCAGCCCTTTGTCATGGGAAAGCTCAAGGGCCTTTTTAACGTCTGCCGTTGAAAAGGTTTTTATTGTTTCGGCGTATTTTCCGAGGGGGTGTCCGGTCACGTAAAGGCCGAGAAGTTCCTTTTCGTCCTTGAGCATCTCATTCTGGTCGAACTCGGGGATGTCGGGAATATCAAGAGCGAAGGCATCTCCAGTATTTTCGGAGCCGAGAATGTCCATGAAGAAGTCGCCCTGATTACTTTCGCGGGCCTTGACGTTGGAGGCGGCTAGCGACATTGCGCTATCGATAATGGTTATAAGCTGGGAACGCCTCAGGTTAAGTGAATCACATGCTCCCGCGCGGATAAGGTGTTCCAGCATCCTTGAGTTAAGCGAGCTTCCGTTTCTTTCGCAAAGCTCGAGGAATGATTTGAACGGACCTTCGCCCTTCCTTGATTCTATTATAGAATTTGCAGCGCCTTCGCCGACTCCCTTGATAGCACCGAGCCCAAAGCGTATGGCGTCGCCGTCCACCGTGAATGTTATATTGCTCACGTTGACATCGGGCGGGAGTATCTGGATGTTCATTTCGCGGCATTCGTTTATGAAGCCTGAAAGTTTGTCTGCCTTATTTATTTCGCTTGTCAGGACGGCGGCCATGAATTCGAGCGGGTAATTTGCTTTCAGGTAGGCCGTGCGGTACGCGAGAAAGGCGTATGCCGCACTGTGCGACTTGTTAAACCCGTAGCCCGCGAATTTCTCGATTTTTTCCCATATCTGGCTGGCAATTCTTTCATCGATATTATTTGCGTCCTTGCATCCTTTTACAAACTTTTCCTTCTGCTCCTCGAGTTCCTTTGCCTTCTTTTTACCGATGGCTCTGCGGAGAATGTCCGCCTGTCCGAGTGAGAATCCGGCAAGTATTTGAACAACCTGCATGATCTGCTCCTGATAGAGCATGATACCGTAAGTTTCCTTCAGATACTTTTCCATTTTCGGGTGGTCGTATTCTATGGCGAGCGTGCCCATTTTGCGTCCGATGAATTCGGGAATGAACTGCATCGGCCCCGGCCGGTATATCGCGATAAGGGCGATGATGTGCTCTATGCTTTCGACGCCGAACTGACGGCAAAGGCTCTGCATTCCGGATGATTCAAGCTGGAATACGCCTACGGTATCTCCCTTATTGAGAAGGTCGAATGAGGCTTTGTCATCCAGGGGGATTTTAGAAATATCTATATCGATATTTCGTGACTTTTTTATGTTGTCGATCGCGTCCTGGATCACGGTAAGGGTTCTCAGTCCGAGGAAGTCCATTTTGAGTAATCCGAGTTTTTCGCAGGGGGCCGCACTGAACTGGGTGATTACTTCATCTCCGGCCCCGAGTGCGAGCGGAACAAGGTTGTCGAGACGCTGGTCGCCTATTATGACTCCTGCCGCGTGTATGCTCATATTCCTATTGAGTCCCTCAAGAGGCGCGGCATAGTCGAATATCTCCTTTACCCAGGGTTCTTTAGCGATAAGCTCTCTCAATTCGGGAGATTCGTCCTGAGCTTTCCTTAGTGTCATTTTAAGGTCTTCGGGCAGGAGTTTTGTTATCATGTCGCCTTCATTGAATGAGCGGCCCATAACGCGCGCAACGTCCTTTAGAACCGCTTTGGGTTTAAGTGTCCCGTAGGTCCCTATTTGAGCGACGCTTTCACTTCCGTACTTGCGCTTCACGTAATCGATGACTTCCGATCTTCTTCTTTCGCAGAAGTCTATGTCGAAGTCCGGCGGGCTTACGCGGTCAGGGTTAAGGAACCTCTCGAAGAGCAGGTTATAACGCAAAGGCTCAATGTCCGTTATGCGGAGCAAGTATGCCACGATGCTTCCCGCGCCGCTTCCGCGTCCGGGGCCTACAGGCACACCGGTTTCCCTCGCGTAACGCAGAAAGTCCCATACCACAAGAAAATAGCTGTTGTATTTTGTCTTCCCGATTACGCCGAGTTCGAAATCCATGCGCTGGAGAACGGCCTTCTGTTCGTCATTGATATCCGCGGATTCGGGGTTGAATCCGTAGCGGTCGGGAATTTCACTCAGGCATATTTTCCTGATATACGCGCCATCGTCCGCAGGCTCGCCCGCGGGAATTTTGTAAACAGGGTAATGGTTGACTTCCGGTGCGAATTTAAAGCTGATATTGCATTTTTCGGCTACTTCCATCGTGTTTGTGACGGCCTCCGGGACTTCCTTGAATATTTCTTTCATTTCCTCGGGGCTTTTGAAGTAAAACTCGTTGCAGGGGAACCGGAAACGCTTCTCGTCGCTGGCTTTGGCCTGGGTCTGGATACAGAGCATCAGGTCGTGCGACTTGAAATGCTCTTTTTTCAGGTAATGCACGTCGTTAGTCGCCACAAGCGGCACCTCGAATTCCTTCGAGAGCAGTATCATCTCCCTGTTGACCTTTTTCTCCTCTTCCATCTTGTGGTCCATCAGTTCAAGGTAGAAATTGTCTTTTCCCATGATGTCAAGATATTCCGAGAGCACGCCTTTCGCACCCTTTATATCGCCGTTGAGGATGGAGCGGGATATCTCGCCCTGAATACATGCGCTCAGCGCGATGAGTCCCTCATGGTGGAGCGAAAGGATTTCCTTATCTATTCTGGGCTTGTGATAAAAGCCGTCCATATAGGCTTCCGACATTAGCTTGCAGAGGCTCTTGTACCCGCTTTCGTCCTTGGCGAGAAGCACCAGATGAAAGCCTCTGATATTGGGATTGCTCGCATCCTTGTCGAACCTTGTAGTTGGCGATACATATGCTTCCACTCCGATAATCGGTCTTATCCCTGCGGCTGACAGGTTCTGATAGAAATCCATTGCGCCGCCCATGAAGCCATGGTCGGTAATTGCCGCGGCTGGCATTTTATATTCCTGAGCCATTTGGATTATGCCTTTGATAGAACACGCTCCATCGAGCAGGCTGTAATCCGTATGTAAGTGCAAATGAACAAAATCTGAGGGCATTAGAGTCTCTCCGTCTTATTAAGTAAAGGTAAAAGGCGGGGGGCAGTTCCCGCCTCTCTAATTTGCCCTTCTTTGACGGAATTTAAATACCCGAAGGATATTTTTCCGGTATTATTTTGTTGGCATCACGGAATTCTTGCCGGATATGTATGGCGGGATTCCTTTGAATCCAATGGAAATATCGCCGGAGGCCCACACTCTCATGTTCCAGTTTTTGCCGTCGAGTCCTTCGGGTACTTTTACTTTCAAGGACTGCGATTCTGCGCTTTTAAATTTATCCGTTGCCCACGGCAGCTGAGTGCCGCCTGTATTTTCTCCCTGCATGAACGAATTTATTTTGCCATCAGGCTGAATGGCCATTCCGCCGAAGCGCCCTTCGTGGATTCCTTTAAGTATTATTTCGAATTCCTTTGTTCCCGCCGGGACGAAGAAAAAGTATTTGGAAAAGCCGACAGCTCCTATCGAAGCGTTGTTTTTGAACATTGCGGAAATATCGGCATCGTCCGATTCGATGTTCCAGACGTTTGTCATATCATCGAAAGCCTCAATCGTGAAAATGTCGCCGGGCTTTCCTTTCAGTTCCAGCTCCGTATGGAACGCTTTATTTATGTCGAAGGGGATCTTGTTTATTACGGAGCCGTCCGGTCCTTTTAGAGTCAAGTTTCCTTCTTTGATCGTATTCGGCCTGGAGCCGTGCTTTTTGGCATCAATTTTTACAACGGCCTTGTCTTTTTTTAGTGAAGCCAGTACGGTTTTTTTATCAGGCATTCTGAGGTTCAGGTTCGAGCCGCATTTAAGCGACCTTATGAATTCTACAAGCTGCACGTCATTGCTCAGCAGCGAGACTCCTTTGTCTTCCGAATTTTTCAGATGCCATTTCTGGATTTCGCAAAGCAGTTCGCTCGAGAAAATCATCCCGAATGCGAAGTCCTTCCCTTTCGGCGAGAAACTCATTATCGCGGCGAGGAATGCCTTTTCGGATATCTCTATGAACTCTTTATTGTCCGAGATGTTTCCCGCATATGCCATTGGTGCGCAAATGAGTATATTCAACGGCGATGGTTTCGGACTCCAGTAAGGCTTGCCTTCCGGCGATGCCGAATAGGGCCATCCGCAAGCCTGCGGGCTCCATGCTTTTTCGAGCCATTTTGCACCCGCTGTAATGGATTTGGCTGCTTCGGGATTTCCGGTCGCCTCGTGATATGTTTTCAGGCTGTTAAGGATTATCCCCATCAGGTACGGACAGTTGCCTACCGCACCCTGATTGTCCGGGCCTGCGTGGTCTCCCGGAAGAACGTGCGGCCAGGCGCCGCAATCCATTTTTTGTTCCCTCATTGCGACGGCGGCGATCTTGTCGGCGGCCTTGAGGTAGAGCGGGTCGTTTGTCAGTCGATAGAGTGATGCGATCGCTCTGAGTGACCAGCCCGCGCTTCGTTCATGTGAGCCGAGGTGTTCGAAAGTCGGAGCCATTGCCCAGGCTATATGCTCGCCAAGTCCGTATGCGGCGTTCATCGATATCGGGTCGCCGCCCATGCACCACGCATCTATGAGACCGTTTACCCAGGTATGCCCGTTGTCGGCGCTGGTGTGTGAATCGTAAAGGTGCGTCCATTCGGCTCTTACGTGGTGCTGAGACCAGTTTCCGGTATGCCCGATGGAGTGCTGATGGTTTGAGCCTATATAATATTTATCAGGATAGGCGTGTACGCAGTCAACGTCTGCCTGGTGTTTTGAAGTAATCATAGCCCATCGGAAATGCTTCCGGTTGCCGGTTCTGATGAAGTCCATGAAGAGTCCGTGTGCAAAATCGTATTCGTTGTTGTTCCAGTTTCTGCCGCGCTCACCGTAACAGTCTCCGTAGTTGAAGAAGCCGTATTCGCGCTGTTCATCCTTGATTGTCATATGCTCGTCGAAGGCCTTTGAGATTACATTGTCCCATATGGAGAATTGTTTGCCTATCGGAAAGCTTATCCCTGAAAGCGCCTGTGTCTTCGCGTACCATGCCGGATTTATCACTGCTATAACGGGCATATTCGATTCAGCATCCATTTTCGACATTGAATCGCTTCCTCCGAAATCGAAGAATATTTCTTCGGTAAACGACATTCCCCACTTCATGCGGTATTTCCCTTCGCAGAACGGGAACTGCAAGTAATGCGGCAGGTTCCGCCCGTAATTCTTTGACGGCTGTTCCGGCAATATTCCGATTGAAAGCGCTTTACCATCTACGCCGACCGACTTAGGCCATCTCTGCCAGCAATCCCTTATCGACAAGCCTAGTTTCGCGTTCTTCATCGGCACTTCGAAAGGCCCTTTCAGGCGACCCGGCTGCTTTTTTCCGCTGCTCAGGATTTCCCTGTCGTCAAACTGGAGGAACTCTACTTTTTTCAATGCCGTCAATGCGTCGTTTTTTGCCGTCAATGCGGTCAACGTCTCGGCGTCTTCCGGCAGCACGAAGTCGAGTCCCAGACTGCTTATGTCTGTGAATTCAGTTTGCACGTTGGTGTTTATGTGGGTCATCGTGACTTTGACGACTGGCGAATCTTTATGGAACGTGAGCCTCACGACATAATCCATCAGCTTTTTGTATGAAGCATCTTTCCTCGCGTACTGCCCCTTTATTTTGAGTACGATAACTTCGCTTCCGCGTTCTTCGACGCTGAATGAGGCCGGAGCGGTTGCGGTGCTTGTGAAGAGATTCAGATTTTCGTCGAGCATTCTGATGCCGTCCGGAGAAAATCCGCCGACTTTTTCGTCGTCGCTGTAGTTCCCGTCGCTGTTGCGGTCGACCCATACCGTTTTCAATATGTTGAAACGTTTCTTGTCGATGGAAACCTTCAGCGGACCGGAGTAAAGCGTTGCATCATTTGCCGATTCGAAAAATCTTAGCTTTGATGCGTAAGGCTTTTTCTGCACATTGTTACCGAATACCGCGTTGAAGACCTTTTTTTCTCCGGCCTTGAGTTGTGTATTGAACTGCACAAGCACCCACTTCAGCGAAATATCCTTCCAGAACGCCGTAGCTTCTATCTGTGCGGGAAGCTCGTTATTTGCAGAATCCGTTATCTTTATTTTTGCGGGGTCGAAGATTGCCCCTTCCGGCAACGGAAATCCAAAGCGCACGAATGCGTTGCGTTCGACTCCCGATTCTTCTAGTACGTCAAACGGCACACTTTGTTCATCGATGCTTCCTTTTTTGTCGGTTTTAATCTGTGATGCGAACACTGGTTCCGGCCTTGTCCGCCCGAAGCTGAAGTCCTTGACTTTCGCTTTTTTCACGGCATCGTCATATGAATATCCTTTATCCGATTCCGGCAGCAGCTTGGATTTGTCTCCATAATAAAGATAGAATGATGATGGTTTTTCGCCCGGATCTTTCTTTTCCTGTGCGCCTGTTCCGGCAATCAGGATGAAAATGAATACAGCGGCCAAGGTTCTTTGTAGTTTCATGATGCTTTTCTCCGGTATTATTTTAAGGTGTGTAATCGCTTAGCGAGAGCTGATTCTGTCTTTTGCCGCTCACGTGCCCGTCAATGAAAAGACAGTTGACTTTTCCGAGGTGCAGATAACCTATCCGTTCCGGCGATAGGTCAAATCTGTATCCGGGCGCCTCGATATCGTTGGCCATGTCGGTAATGAGGATTATCTGCGAGGGATTTCTTATATGTCCCAGCTTGTACGGGGTTTCGTAATTGGCGACGATATAAGAGATTCCATAGCTGTAGTATCTCTTGTTGATGGCTGTTCCCAGCATTGTGTCGGAATGTTCGGTGCATCCGTTTATATCCTGTCCTAGATAATATTTTGTTTGATTGGCGTTTGGAAGAAATGCGTCCCTGAGCCAGCTTGCCCAGCTGTTCCAGTTTGTTCTTGTTGGCGAGGCATAGAAACAGCTCATCTGGTGGATCGGCAGATAATCCTGGTATACTTCGGCGTAGATATGTACTGCTGTCGTCCACTGCTTGAGATTGCTTGCGCACATGATAGATCTGCCTGTGCTTTTTGCCCTTCCTAACGCGGGCAGCAGCATAGATGCCAGTATCGCTATAATCGAAATTACAACAAGCAATTCAATGAGCGTAAACCGAATAATTTTTATTTTAGCTTTTAATGCGTTCTGCATATTATTTCTTCGTTGTCATGGTTAAAGTTCATGTGTCCTTTTTTTCAATAGTTGTTTACCAAGTGGCGTCGTGCCAGAATCCGTCAGCGCCTCCTGAGTAACTTCCTGTCAGGGTTGCCGCCTTTTCCGGGACTGTCCATTTTTCAGTATGATTGTCAACGAAAACGATATTGTCGGTTCCATTTGCATGTCTTGCCGGGAAATATGAGTAAGCATATATTGCATTCGCATGACAGTTTGCGTCGGCACAAAAGAGACGTCTTGATGGTTTCCTTACATCGGTGACTCTGGATGCTCGTTCCGGATGATTGGTAAAGGTTGACCCGTCTCCGCTGCAAAGGTAATTATTGAATGAATAGCTGAAGTTCGGATTTCCGGTGCTTGTTCTGTCTCCTGTTCCGTCTCTTCTTCCTGAGGGACATATGGAAATCGGCGCTGGCGGCCCTATGGCTACTGATTCTTTAACGGGGAAATTGATATAATAACATAATGTCGAATCATACATATTTTCCAAGGCTGGCCCATATAGAAAATTACCATTTTGTACTCCATATGCACCCCATCCGTTGTAATCCGATGCATAATTGCCCATTGCTGCTGCCAGCTGCCGCAAGTTATTGCTACAGAGGCTTGTCTTTGCTGAATCTCTTGCTTTACCTAGCGCGGGCAGGAGCATTGAGGCCAGGATGGCGATAATCGAAATTACAACGAGCAGTTCAATGAGCGTAAATTTTATGTTTTTCATGGCTGACCTCCCTTTGTCAGTAAACTACTTTATAATCATTAGTTATAAGTAGTATATCAATAAATAGCGTCTCTCTCGGGAAAAACTTTATATTGTGTTTCCCTTTTTTCAGGCTGAATGGCTTTGCCGTTGTTCCAAGAGATGTGGTTGCTCCGCAACCGGACCATTTCCAATCTATGTCGCTTCTCAGATATGCTTCTCTCTTTGGTGTGTCGTCCAGTGACAGGAATATGGAGTCATGCTGTCCTACCGGTTCTTCGGATTTGACACGGACGAATATCTGATAATCAGCGTCTTGCGGAACTTCAAAATCATAGGACAGAGGCATTGCTTTTTCTGCAATATCGAGATAAGCGCATTTGCCCTCGGAAGCCTTGCTGTCATCCAAAATATTGAACGGATGAGGAATGGAGCTTTTTTCTGCTTCGATATAAAGTGCGAACTGCTCGCTTTTTTTCTTGATTTCTTCCGTGCCGTCCGTCTGGGCGTAAACAGTAACCGGGCGGGAATAGCCGTTTTCGAGTTTTAACAGGAAAAGCCCTCTATAGAAGCCTGGTTTCTTTATTTTGTCTTTATTGATGGATACCTTGAATCGGATGTTGCTCTTCTCGTTTAAAATTCCACGTGATGGCTCAATTGTAAACCAGTCGAAGACATTGTTTTTTTTGATTTCAAAGGCTTCTGAAAATTTTTCAACGCCTGTTACACTTGCGTTGAAAGTCTGGGACATGACGTCTTTACCGAAGTCAAATTTGAAATTGATCTGATATTTGTCGAGATAAACGGGTATGGGCCGATATGGAAGTACTTGACTGTTTCCTGTCTGAAAAGCTCCTCTGTCCGGATTCTCATTATTCTGTTTTTCAATGAAGTTGTCAACGGAGACCCCGTTTTCACGTGCGGGACTTTTTTCTGTCAGCGTAAATATCCCGCCTTCAATGCTGCTGAATTCCGGATCTTTTTCGAAAATACCATGTTCCTCCCAACCTTTTTCTTTTAAGTTTTCTTCTGTCGACTTAAGCAGTTTGGAGTTTTTACTGAAAATAAGGTCATAGTCAAAATCATTGCCTCTGTTGAAAACACTGGGGCTGAAAAGTTCTTTTGAGGAATAAAAGATGTTATTCCTTGTTATGCCTCTTAGTTCTTTGCCGTATTTTGCTATTTCGTCTTTGTTATTGTTGTAGTGCCCGTAACCTCCGGGAGCATAAACGGTATTGTTGAATACATAGCACCTGCCTCTGTCAAAAGAATTATGACCGTTTTTGAACGCGGCTGCCCCGTAGCCGTCTTCGTCGGCGAGATTGACGATAAGATTTCTGAAAAGATATGAGGGCCCAAGAAGACAGGGGGCGGTGCTTATGCCGCAAAGAGAGCCTTCGAACTTATTCAGAAAAACTCTGATATTCATCTGTCCCCCGTCAAGTTCTATGCCGTCATCGTTTGCATATATGAACATGTTTCCATATATTTCGGCGTCGCGGTAGAAGCCGCCTTTCGGCAGACCGTTTCCTATTCCTTCGACTGTGTCGTTCCATCTATGGGCATCGCTTCCGATGAAGTCATTGTAGCGAAGAACGGTTCCTCCAGTAGAGAGAACCGCTACAGCATTCGGTCCGGCTGGATGCGAATATTTCCAAGAGTTGGCGTGGCCTCGGGGATCATGTATGTAGCACCGTTCTATGACGATATTGCCGCTTTTATCAATATTTACTCCGGCATCATTGTTTATAATTTTGTTTTCTATGTAATATTTGCCGTCTTTCTTAATGTCCTGTTTCCCTATCCTTCCATAGCCCGATATGTCACAATTCAAAATTCTTATATTATTTGCTCCTTCAAGGGAGATTCCATGCCTTGCTCCGCCTTCCAGATTCAGATTTTCAAAAATTATATATTCCCCGCCTTTTACCGTGATGACGGCGTTCTTCTTATCATTCCCTTTCAGGACAAAGCCTTTGTCTGAAGTATATTTTATCCAAGCGTCCCGTGACCCTTTTTCGATTATTATCAACTCATCGTCGAATTTCAGGTCTTTTACATTTATCGTTTTTCCTGCCGGGACCTCCGTGCTCCATGTCTTGAATGTGCTTGCCGAGGTATTTTCACCTTGAGTGATTCTAAGTTCGTATTCCGTATTTTCCTTGAGATTAACTATGCAGCCTCTGAACATTGCCTTATCTGTATAAATAGTTTCTTTTTTCGTTAGCGGAAACTGCCCCACTTCCTTTGTCGGAATCGCCATAAGTTCCAGCGCTTTTTCCCATTTGTCACTTCCTTTTTCCTGGAATTCCGTAACGCAAGGCGTGGACATATCTGCTGTTTCAAAATAAATTCCGCATGACCGGAACAGGGGAACCGTTGTAATCTTATTTTCGTTGCCGTAAAGAATTCCTGCAGCGCAAATGAATCCAATAAAAAATAATGTCAGTTTTTTCATGCGCTTTTTCCCATTATTGCTATTTTACGGAATATAGTCGGCTGTTGAAAGCTGATTTTGTCTTTTGCCTTCTACGTGCCCGTCAATGAAAAGACAGTTGACTTTTCCGAGGTGCAGATAACCTACCCGTTCCGGCGATACATCGAATTTGTATCCCGGAGCATTTACGTCATTGCTCATATCCGATATCAGGATTATCTGGGATGGTCTTCCTATCCTGCTGATTTTGAAAAGATAATATCCCGGAGAACCACCCGGATTTGCTATGGAGTAAGATACACCATAACTGTAAATCCTTATTGTCTGCGTCGTGCTTGTCCCCATGAATGCATTGGAATGTTCGGTGCATCCGTTTATGTCGTTTCCCAGGAGGTATTTAGCCTGGTTTGCCTGAGGCAGGAGGGCGTCCCTGAGCCAACTGTCCCATATGTTCCAGTTTGTCACGGACGGCGAACTGTAATAGCGCCCCATCTGATGAGGCGGCAGATAATCCTGCCATGCATCAGCATAGATGTGGACGCCCGTCGTCCACTGCTTGAGATTGTTTGCGCACATAATCGTTCGGCCTGTACTCTTGGCTCTTCCTAGAGCAGGAAGGAGCATGGATGCCAGCATCGCGATAATCGAAATCACAACAAGCAATTCAATGAGCGTAAAACGCAGTGCCTTCATACGGCGCACTCCTCTCTCTGGCGATATTTAAAATTCCTTATGCTTAAGAAGGTTCTTACCGCATCGGCTAACCTCTTCGTTGAACGGTCTATATCAATATCACTTTCAAGTATCTGCTTTATCCCATCCTTTATCAGCATTGCGAGTTCTGGCGAATCTATATTGTATTCGGCGGTTATCTTCGGAGCTTCCGTGATAAATAGGAAATCGCGGTGGTCTTCTATGTCTATGCTTTTCAATGCGGAAGATTTTCTTATAGGAATTCCATACTTCAGCTTCCCGATATGATTCTGCAACTCTTCGGACAGCATAAGTTTTACCATTTTAGTGACGGTGTTTATATCCGTGCATGATTTTCTTACGCAGAGAAGATCGGTTGCCTGCGCCGTTATGTCGAGACCGCCTTCGATGTGGGGCAGGGGAGCTGTTCCCCAGTTTTTTAGCCCGGCCTTTTCTATGAGCGGCAACTCTTCGCGGGCTGACACCATGAATGCCATTTCTCCTTTGATGAAGGATTCCGCGTTCATCCGGCGATAGTCGTCCGGAATTTTGAATCCTACTGCGTTCCTGAGTTCTCTAAAAAGTTTTATGCCGTGCCTTGTTTTGGGGTGGTCTATCATTACCGGATCGTCTTTGTCGTAGGAGAGGAGGGCGCCGCCTGCTCTGAAAATGAAGTTCATGAAAACATGGGGCTCCGGACACCAGTTGATTATATTTGCTTCAGGCAGAGCCTGCTTGATTTTTTTGATACATGAAATGAAGTCATTCCATGTCCAGTTGTGTGACGGCTGTTTGCAGTTTGCCTTTTTCAGTATTTCGGTATTATAGAAAATCACGCGTGGCGAGAATATTATCGGCAGTCCTGAAAGTTTTTCGTCTATGTAGAAGGTTTTGAACGGGTGGGTGAAGAATTCGGATTTGTCGGGATAGCATTCGTTGAATATTTCGCCGAGATCCATGTAGTCGCCGTGCTCTGACTGTACGCTCCATGTAGTCCTGATTTCGAATGTGCTTTTCGGAAAGCCCGTGGATATTCTGAGTTCCGGCAGTTCCTTTGCCAGCATTTCTTTGAAGCCTGACAGCCAGGGAAGTCTGTTTTCTCCTGTGAACAGTGATATATTGGTCTGGAGTATTCTTTCGTTCCACTTCTGTTGCACGAATGTTCCTTTTCTTGGGAAGGACTCGAGTATGCCGTTTTTGACGAGGAGATCAAGGCTCTGCTGGACTTTCGCAAAGGATATTTTCAAATTCTGAGCTATGTCGCGAGCTCCGGGCAGCTTATCGCCGCCCTTGAGCATTCCGGACTCAAGCTGACTTGTTATGTGGGCCAGCACCTGCGATACCTTATTTTCCATAGTGACGCTTCTCCATCTATTTAACAATATAGCGGCTCATGCTGACATTGTCAAGGCTGTTTAATTTTTTTTAAAGCTCGCTTACTTTGACATTTAAGCTCAAATTCTACTGACATAGTCAGGTTGTTTTTTGCAAGATTCAGTTCATTTATGTATTTTTCCCGCTAAAAGAAAAAAACTAAAAAAATCCTATTTGCAGTTGAAAATTTTCCTTCACAATTTAAAATAAGAACTCCTGACCAACGCGGGGGCGTAGCTCAATTGGTTAGAGTGCCACCCTGTCACGGTGGATGTTGCGGGTTCGAGTCCCGTCGCTCCCGCCACTTTCAATCTCAAGACTTATCAAATTCTGCTTCTGCTTTGCTCGTGACATGGTACCCTCTCCTTTTTTTTTAAATTAATCGTGCATGGTTTTATTCCTTTTTATGCCATTTCCGAGTCAATCCCCTTGACTGTAAGGCCTTCCCCCTATTAAATAATAAGCGGAGGAATTGGAATGAAACGGCCTTATCGTCCTGTTCTCCCAACTTAAATTTAACTGAAAGACTTTAGATGTTTGTTAAGCCGACGCGGCTTTAATCAAGATGCGATGGAAAATAAGAAAGAGCAAAGGGGAGCTAAAATGAATAGAGAAATTACAAGTAATACATAAAATAAAATTTTAGATTTCATTCAGCTAGTCCATGAAGTACATCATTAAAGTTTAATGTAGTGCCAACTGAGCAATTAATATTAAAGGCTTGGTTAGGGTACCAAGAGCCAATAACACGATCTATACCTGCGAGTATGTAAATTTTTTTGTGTAAATGGACATAGCAGTTAAATTAACGAGAAAGGAAAAAA
>Ga0154591_1056_pt1 | contig 83433 bp, 77 predicted proteins | sample RifGroF2_FD_116020 | JGI IMG/M metagenome (GOLD analysis project Ga0154591, IMG submission 116020) | Lentisphaerae bacterium GWF2_45_14
CCCGCTCCACACGCTAAAAGCCAATATAGACTACGGTTTTGCCGAAGCTAGCACAGTCGCAGGGAAGATAGGTATAAAAGTTTGGATATGTCACAAGGACCTTACGGAGGAACAGCAGTATGCCATTAATGCCAAAAAGGGTAAAGCACAGAAAGGTTCAGCGCGGTAGTATCGCGGGTCTCGCGAGAAAGAATAACAAGCTTGATTTCGGTGAATTCGGACTTCAAGCATGTGAGCGCGGAGCTATAACGAACAATCAGATCGAGGCCGCTCGTGTGGCCATTAACCGCCACCTTAAAAGACGCGGTAAAGTCTGGATAAGAATGTTTCCGTATAAACCCTGCACCAAGAAACCCCTTGAAGTGCGAATGGGTAAGGGAAAAGGTAACGTGGAATCTTGGGTAGCGCCCATAAAGCCGGGCAGGATTCTATTCGAAGTGAGCGGATGCTCGGAAACAGTAGCACGCGAGGCAATGTCACGCGCAGCAAACAAACTTTGCGTACGCTGCAAGTTTTTAGCGCGTTCTGCGGGCTGATATTATAGAGGTGTGTTGAAATGAAAATGCAGAAAATCAGGGAAATGACGGCTGTCGAGCTTGATAATATGCTTGGCGATCTGCTTAAGGAGAGACTGAATCTCAATATTCAGTCAAGAACCGGACAGCTAGAGAACACGGCCAGATTCGGGCAACTCCGTAAGGATATTGCCAAGATAAAAACTGAACAGAATGGCAGAAAAGTTTCCGCCTCTGTCAAATAAAATACGGATACCTTAAAATTATGGAAAATATTGCTACGAAAGAAACTAAAAGCAACCGTAAGGAGAGGACCGGTGTTGTTGTAAGCGACTGCCAGGAAAAAACGATTGTAGTCGAAGTTACGAGGACCACCTCCCATAAGCTTTATAAAAAAGTATTGAAACGAAAAAAACGCTATCACGCCCACGATGAGAACAATGAGGCTAAAGTTGGTGATAAGGTGATAATAGCGGAAACCAGACCCTTGAGCAAGCTCAAGAGATGGCGTCTCAAAGAAATAATTTCACGCGCCCAGTAAACGCGGTTACCACGGAGATATCAAAATGTTACAGATGCAATCAGGAATGGATGTTGCTGATAATTCGGGCGCCAAGCGCCTTGTGGCAATCACGGTGCTGGGACAGAGTAAATCTTACGCCCATATCGGAGATGTTGTGACCGCGACCGTCAAGGAAGCCATGCCTGGCGGTACCGTCAAAAAAGGCCAAGTGGTTAAGGCGGTTATCGTCAGAACCAGTGCCAAGATCAAAAGGGAAGATGGTTCCTGCTTGGCATTTGACAAAAACGCGGCCGTGATAATCGATGCACAGAACAATCCCGTAGGTACGCGCATATTTGGACCCGTGGCGCGTGAACTTAGGGAGAAAAACTTCATGAAAATCGTGTCCCTTGCGCCGGAGGTGCTATAATGCAGAAGAAATATCATGTGAAAAAGGGTGATAAGGTACTTGTCCACAGCGGCTCTTGGTCTGGTGAAGAGGCTAAGATAACTACTATTCTCAAGAAGAAGGACAGAGTTGTGTTGGAGCTTCTGAATATGACTCCTGCCAAGCAGGAAAAGTTGGGTAAGAGAGTGCGCAAGACCCAGGAGAACCCGAAAGGCGTTCTTGTTGAAAGGTCTCTATCCGTGCATGTCTCGAATGTCTCGAAAGTCGAAGAAGCTCAGAAGGGCAGTTAAGGAGAGTGGCAAAAATGTCTTTAATGAATAAAAAATATAAAGAAGAAGTCGTTCCGGCCCTCAAGGCGGCGCTCAGTTACTCGAACGTGATGCAGGTGCCTAAGATAACGAAGATAGTTATCAGCACTGGTATAAGCTCAGAGAAGGAACGCGATGCTTTCACAGAAGCGAAAGCACAGCTGGCGCTGATTGCCGGGCAGGCCCCCGTAATAACCAAGGCCAAGAAGAACATATCTAACTTCAAGTTGAGGGTAGGTATGCCGGTTGGCGCGATGGTAACCCTCAGAAACAGCAGGATGTATGACTTCCTTGACAGGCTTGTCCATAACACTTTGCCGCGCGTTCGCGATTTTCGCGGCGTATCGAGCAAAGGCTATGACGGCTCGGGGAACTATAATATGGGGCTGCAGGACGTCACGGTTTTCACTGAGGTGGACCCTGATAAACTTAAGCACCAGTTCGGGCTTAACATAACAATTGTTACAACAGCGAAAACGGACAAGGAAGCCCATGAGCTACTGAAGCTGATGGAAATTCCGTTCAAGGAAAATTGAGGAGTTGAATTTTCATGGCTAAAAAGAGTTTGATAGCAAAAGCTGGGCGCGTTAGCAAGTTCAAGGTAAGGAACTATAACCGTTGTCAGGCATGCGGTAGGGCCAGGGCTTATATGAGAAAATATAAGGTATGCCGAATCTGTTTCAGGGAAATGGCATCTAACGGTCAGATACCCGGCGTGATTAAGGCAAGCTGGTAAAAGGAGGGCTATAAATAATGAGTATGCAAGATCCAATAGCGGATATGCTGACAAGGATCAGGAATGCCAACATGGCTTCTCTGAAAGAGGTTTCCATGCCTTCATCCATGATGAAAGCGTCCATAGCGAAAGTTATGAAGGATGAAGGATATATCAGCGATTTCCGAGTTGACGGCGAAGATTCGAAGAAGAAGCTTTTACTCTCTTTGAAATACTTTGAGAAGAAACCGGTTATAGAAGGGCTTAAGAGAATAAGTAAGACTTCGTGCAGGCTTTACTGCGGGTCTGACGATATTCCGAGAGTCAATAACGGGCTTGGCGTTGTGATCCTTTCGACACCGAAGGGAATAATCAGCGGCAAGGAAGCCAAGCAGCAGAATGTAGGCGGCGAGATTATCTGCTACGTCTGGTAATAAATTAAAGAGGACTCAAGCAATGTCACGAATCGGAAATAAAATAATAGAGCTACCGTCAGGCGTGAAAGTTTCCGTCAGCGATGGCGTCATCAGTGTGGAAGCCAAGGGAAAGCTCAGCACCTGTATTCCTCCTATTATCGACGTAAAGGTGGAAGACGGGACAATACGGCTTATCCGTGCGAACGACAACTGCAAAACGAAGGCGCTTCACGGACTCACCAGAAGTCTTATAAACAATATGGTCATCGGCGTTACGAAGGGATTTAAGAAAGAACTTCAGATTGTCGGGATCGGTTATAAGGCACAGTTGAACGGAAGCAAACTTACGCTGGCGCTTGGTTATTCACATCCGGTGGAATACACTGTACCGAAGGGCGTAACGCTCTCCGTAGTGGATAACACCAAGATATTTATCGAAGGGATTGACAAGCAGCTCGTGGGAGAAGTCGCGGCCACCATAAGGCGTTTCAGGAAGCCTGAGCCTTACAAGGGCAAAGGGATACGTTATTCTGACGAGAGGATAACTCTCAAAGAAGGCAAGACAACAGGCAAATAGTATTTTTTTCTTGGAGATTACTCATGGCTATGTATAAAACAAAAAAAGAGAAGATTAGAAGGCGCCACATGCGCATACGTAAGAAGATTTCAGGGAGTGCATCTATTCCCCGCTTCAACGTGCATGTGTCAGCGAACCATATCTATATTCAGTTTATAGATGACGTGTCGGGCCGTACGCTGGCGGCGGCTTCATCGCTTGACCCGCAATTCAAAGAGGCCAAAGTCGGCAAAGGCGTCGCGGGCGCTGAGATACTCGGGAAACTTGCGGCGGAAAGAGCGATGCAGGCAGGAATCAGTGCGGTGGTTTTCGACCGCGGTGGTTTCAGGTTTCATGGAAAGGTCAAGGCCCTTGCGGATTCCGCGAGGAAGACAGGTTTGAAATTTTAGGAGACTGATATAATTATGGAAAAGGTTAATTACGGCGAAAGCACCGATAAAAGAGTCGGCGAGCTCGAAGAGAGCGTAATCTCCATTAATCGCTGCAGTAAAGTGGTTAAGGGGGGGCGAAACTTCAGCTTCGGGGCTCTTGTAGTGGTCGGCGACAAGCTTGGGCATGTCGGCTACGGCTACGGCAAGGCCAATGAAGTGTCGGATGCTATCAAAAAGGGCAGCGAAGCCGCGAAGAAGAGCCTTATAACAATACCGCTTGCCGGCAGCACGTTGCCGCACGCGATAGAAGTGAAGTACAGGGGTTCCAAGGTATTGCTTAGACCTGCGTCCGAAGGTACCGGCCTCATCGCCGGTGGCGCGATGCGCTCAGTTCTTTCGCTCGGCGGAGTCAAAGACGTTCTCGCAAAATCACTGGGATCGTCAAACCCCGCGAACGTTGTAAAGGCTACAATCAAGGCTATTCAGTCTCTGAGAAGCAAAGACTACATAGTATCGAAAAGAGGCTTGTCCTCACTTTAAAAACAGGGATATTCGAGAATGAAACTTCATGACATGCATCCTACTCCCGGCTCAAGGCACAAGAGGAAAAGGGTTGGTCGAGGCGATGGTTCCGGTTCCGGCAGAACAGCCGGGCGTGGAGAAAAAGGTCAGAAATCACGTTCAGGTTACTCAAGAAAATACCACTTTGAAGGCGGTCAGGTACCATTGATCAGACGTTTGCCGAAGAAGGGTTTCAAGAGTCCGGACCACAAGGAATTCAACATAGTCAACGTTGAAGCGCTGGAAAAGTTTTTTAACGCCGGCGATAATGTTGACCCTGAAATCCTTGCACAAAAAGGGATTATTGGGAAAAAGCTGGACCTCAAGATTCTCGCGGAGGGGGAAATAACCAAGCCCCTCAATGTGAAATCAAACGCGTTTTCCGCAGCGGCGAAGGCGAAAATCGAAGCCGCGGGCGGCAAATGTGAAAAAATCTGAGGACTGGCGGTAAAAATATGCTGAAGGCTTTTGCGAATGTACTGAAAGTAGAAGAGCTGAGGAACAGGATCCTGTTTACGGCGGGAATAATAATACTCGTCAGACTCGCCGCAAATATCCCCTGCCCAGGGGTGGACCCTGTCGCACTCAACAACTATGTTAGTGATTTAACAAAGGACGGCGGCGGCATGCTCGGAATGTTCGACATGTTTAGCGGCGGAGCTTTGCAGAAATTCGCAATAGCGACTCTCGGCATAATGCCCTATATCTCGGCCTCGATTATAATGCAGCTTCTTGTTCCCGTACTCCCGGCGCTCGGGAAGATGGTTCGCGAGGGAGAGAGCGGAAGACAAAAAATAAGTCAGTACACCAGATATCTCACAGTAGTGATATGCCTGGTACAAGGCGCGGTTGCCGCGATGGCGATGGAAAATCCGTCAAGGATTGGTTTGCCCCATGCCAGTCAGCCGCTGGTCTCAACGCCCGGAAGCTTTTTTGTTATAATGACGATTATTATTCTCACCTGCGCCACGATGATTCTAATGTGGTTGGGCGAGAGGATTACGGAAAAAGGCATAGGCAACGGGATTTCGCTCATCATCACAGTGAACATTGTCGACAGGTTTCCAAGCGCTATTTCGGCTCTTTATGACCTTGCCGTTTCAGGCGGCGGAGTAACTGATACCCGTTTCCGCATGGTACATCTTTTCATTCTTCTCATGGTATTTTTTGCGGTTACGGCATTCACTATAATGCTTATCCAGGGACAGCGTCGCATACCAATCCAGATGGCAAGGGCCTCAAGTTCGGGGAAGGTCCGCGCCGGCAGTACATATATTCCGCTCAAGGTCAACTTTTCGGGAGTTATGCCAATAATCTTTGCTGGAGCGGTGCTGATGGTGCCGAGCATTCTCTTCAACTGGATACCGCAGACAAGATTTCTGGTAGTCTATTTTCAGTACGGAAGTACTTCATACATGATGATTTATGGTCTAATGATACTGATTTTTTCATTTTTCTGGGTAGCCAATCAGTTCAATCCGATTCAGATATCGGACAATCTCAAGAAAGAGGGCGCCTACATTCCCGGAATCAGGCCGGGGAAGCCCACCGCTGACTTCCTGGATGACACTATGACCAAGATAACACTTGCAGGTTCAATCTTACTTGCGGCCCTTGCGGTGTTTCCGATGCTTCTTTACCAAAACTTCAAGTTGCCATTCTTGATATCGTCATTTTTCGGCGGCACAAGCCTCCTCATCATAGTTGGTGTGCTTCTGGACACATTGAGCCAGATGGAATCACACCTCACCATGAGGAACTATGACGGCTTCCTCAAGTCTGGCAAACTCCGCGGAAGAAAAGGCTGAATCGAGGGCAAGAAAGCACGACCTTTGTGTTTTATGCGCCCGTTTTGCCCATAGTAAAAACGGGGTCTAGAAATTTATGAGTTCTGACGTGATCGCGATAGACGGGCCAGCCGCGTCCGGCAAAAGCACTGCGGCAAAAAAACTCTCAGAACGGCTCGGCATCCCATATATAAACACAGGAAATATGTACAGGGCAATCACTTGGCACGCAATGTCTCAAGGTGTCGCCATTGAAAAGCCTTCCGAAACAACTTTCGCAAAACTCCTTGACAGTCTCGAACTAGACTACATAAAAAACAAAAAAGACGAATTCGAGATATTTGTCAACGGCTCATTTCCCGGAACGGCAATACGTTCGCCCGAAGTGGCGTCAGGCGTAAGCGCGGTCGCCGCCTTGCCTCTAGTAAGAAAGTGGCTCCTCTCAAAACAACGCGCAATGACAAAGCTGGGACTGCTTGTCATGGAAGGCCGCGATATCGGGACTGAAGTTTTTCCGGATGCCCGCTTTAAATTTTTCCTTACAGCCTCGGCACTCGTCAGAGCGAAGAGACGGCTTGCACAGGAAGGGGAAACTTATGATGGTGCGACACTGGAATCAGTTGCACGCGAAATAGAGGAACGGGATAAAAAGGACATGTCTCGAGCAGTCGCACCACTCAGGAAAGCCGATGACGCTCTTCTCGTGGATAGTTCCGATATGACGATAGAAGAGGTGCTCGACCGACTGGAATCAATTGTCCGGAATGGTATGGGAAGATGACTCGCCGCATTACCGAGCTTAAATACAGAGTGCCGTACGCCGATACCGACCGGATGGGAATCGTCTATTACGCCAACTATCTCGTTTACTTTGAACGTGCCAGGAACGAAATACTCAGAGATGGCGGACTTACCTACGACCAGCTTGAAAAACTGGGATACATGCTGCCCGTCACCGAAGCGGTATGTATTTATAAAAGCCCGGCGCGTTATGATGATATGCTTACGCTCAGCGGATACGTGGAAGAACTTCGCGGAGCAAGAATAAAAATAGCGTGCAGTGTTCTGAGGGATTCCGAGCTTCTCGCATCAGGCTACACCGTTCATGCCTGCGTGAATTCGGTGGGGAGGCCGGTCAGACCGCCGGAAGTGTTGATCAATCTCGGACTTTGAAAATATTTTTTACTTGCCTTGGCTGGGCTGGGATAGGGATTCTGTTTTACTTCATCTGATTGTCACGGAACATTATTTTCTCCAGGGGTAATCGTTCCGAAAAATGCGGTTCTTCGGCGGGATAGCCAAGGCTCATCAACGAAATTATCTGGAAGCTTCCTGGGATTGTGAGGATTTTCCTTGCCTTTCCTGCCTTAAACCAGCCAATCCAGCAAGTGCCGAGTCCAAGTTCCTGTGCCTGAAGAACAAAGTGTTCCCCGGCAATGCCGACATCTATAAGCTGATATTGTATCCCTGAAATAAATGGAGCGATGGTGTGGGTTATGACCGATTTTTCCGCACAGAGCGCGACAATGACCGGGGCTTGTCTCAGCCAGGGCATCGGTAGTCCCGGCAGAAGCGCCTCGGCACAAATCCTTTTACGCAGTTCCGCATCTTTAACGATTATAAAGCGACAAGGCTGTTTGTTGCATGCCGACGGCGCTAGCCGCGCCGCTTCGACACATTGCTCTATCGCCTCATCGGGAACATCTTTTTCAAGGTAGCTCCGGCAGCTTGTCCGTGTCCTGACAAGATCAATAAAGTTTTTTGTGCTGTTGTCCAGCATCGCTTAGAAACCGAATACCGGCCGAACGGATTGTTTGGCTATTTCAACATTGTCTTCCCATATGGCAAGGCCCGTGCTGAGATCGGTGAGGGTCATGTGGAAAAAGAAATAGGACTCAGACGCACGTCCGAGCTTTGCCTTCTGCTGGATTATTTCTCCGGCCAGGCTCATATCCGGCGCGATTGCGGTAGCCATCTTTTGCACGGTGTTCTGATTGAACATTTCGTCGTCGCGCAGGTCGCGTACCTGCTTTGACGCCTTATCTTCCGGGCCTTCTGCGCCGACGGCGGTTGTGGTCACTGCTTTTCCCGACCTGAGGACGGCCTGGCGTATCTTATCTGTAAGTATTTCGGTATCGATATGCTGGGAGGTCTTATTCTTTACGAGGCTTACCATTATGACAGTTTTTCTGCCATCGGGGCGGGATAGCACACCTGACTGGAGGAGTGAGTTTATGCACGTCTCGGCGGCGGTCTGCCAGTCTTTGAAGTTTATATCATCGGTTGTTGTAAGTCCCTGATTCCCTGCTGTATCGATGCGGCGCGGGTCGGATCCGCAACCGGCCGATATTACAAGCGTTGCGCAGATTATTAGAAGAAAAGATGCCTTTGTTTTCATATTGTCCCTTCCATGTTAGCTTCTATATTTAGAGATTTATTTTGATCTTGAAATTTTTCTTTTCCTGCTCGACTTTTCGCGTCACAGCTTCTTTTGTCTTTTCTTCGGAGAGCAGTTCTGTAATGAGTCTTTTGACTTTGGGAAACGGCAGGTAGCCCTGTTTGTTTTTTGATGTTACCATGATTATGTGATAGCCGTAGCGAGTTTTTATGAGGCCGGATATCTGTCCCGGTGCGAGATCAAACGCGACATCTTCGAATTCTTTCATCATCTTTCCACGCGGAATTGTCCCGAGGCCGCCGGCTGTTTTTTTCCCGCTGGGGCAGTCGCTGTATTCGGCGGCGAGCTTTTCAAAATTTCCGCCCTGTGTGATGAGGTCTCGTATTTTTGAGGCGCGAAGTTTCGCGCGTTCGTCATTCTCCTCGGTATTTGACGGGTCGGAAACATTTTCCTGACAACCTTTTTTATCAAGAGGCTTTTCAGCGGGGGCAGTGGGGCTGCCGTCCTTGTTTCTTGGTACATCGTTCCTTATCAGGATGTGGGACACGGTTACCGACTCGGGATTCAGAAACTGGTTCTGATTATTGCGGTAAAAAGCCTCGGCCTCCTCATCGCTGACGGTCTGCTTGTCTGCGAGGTTCAGTGTGCTCCATTTTTCCAGGGCCATGGCGAACTGAAGCCTCTTTTGCGAGCTGATTTTCTTTGCATAGGTCTGGAGGGTTTCTCCCTCCGACTCAAGTTTTTTCTCCATTGCTTTGAGCTGCTCCGGCTGGAGTGCTGACAATTTTTTCTGAAAGCCTTCGGCGACTATTTCCGGTGACGGCGTGATGTTCGCGTCTTTCATAAGTTTTTCAAGGATCATGCGGTTTATGCGCTGTTCGAGTATTTTTTTAGATACGTCCTTAAGCTGCTCTTCGGGCATTACTGAAACATCGCCGAGCGGGAACTGGGACTTGACATTCCTGATGAATTCCTCTTTTCCGATCTTTCTATCATTTATTTCGGCTACGATATCTGGCACGAAGGCCCATCGTTCTGTTTCTGCGTCTGGTTTTTTTCCGACAGGGGCGGCCGTCGTCTGTGCGGCGGCCTCTGTGATTATCAGTACCGAGAGTATAAAAATGAGTATTTTGTTCATGTCTGGCACCTGTTATTCGATTATAAGTTTTGTGAAGAGCGGACTTTTTCCCTGTTTTCTTAAAAAAGCGGTATACTCCTCGACCAGAGGATTTGACGGCGATTCGAGCGCAAGCTCTGCGAGCATATATGGGGCGGCCCAGTTCCCATTTTCGGAGCAGGCCTTTATGTCGGATGCCAAGCTGAAGAAAGCCCTTTCATTTTCGCTTTTTTCGAGCGTATAAGCACGTTCTATGCTGTCTTTTATGAATCCGTCAAAGACTTTGAGCGACTTGTCGGATTCCCCCATTTTTTTCAAGGTCACCGCAGCTTTGGCCATAGAGAGTGCATTTGATGGATTTTTGAGTTCCTTGATGCATGAGTTGAGTTCCATAAGTGAGATAATTTGTTTTTTAGCGTCAAGCAGTGAGTCGCGCTGTCCGTGGAGCTTTATTGCCTTGTCCAGAATTTTTACCGCTTTCTGTGGCTCATATTTTTTCAGTGCTTCCCCTGCTTCTTTTATGACGACATTATCGGTTTCTATATTCTGGAGCTGTGCCAAGAACAAATTTGTTTTGTCTATACTCCTGAGTCTTTCTACTTTAGCGAGTGCTGTTTTGTGATCTCCGGCCTGCAGAGCCTCGAACAGCTCAAGCGTGAGGCGTGACCTGCTTCTTGGCGGATCGGGCGCTACTTGTTTCGAGCAGCCCTGCGGGAACAATGCGGTCCATGCAAGTGCGGCGAGCAGTAAATATTTATTCATGTTATTCAAGTTTTTTTTCAATGCTTTCTTAGTTCGGTTCACAGACTTTACTTTAGCGACATTAAGATTATTTTCATGTTTCGAAGCGATAATATTCTGTTTATTTCGACGAGCGTCAGGTAGGACGCTTCATCCATAAATGCAGAATTCGTCTTCACTGACATCGAAACATTCAGCGTGTTTTTTCTATCCTGTTGCGTATTTATTTTTATTTCTCCGAAATTCTCCGGTCCATTCCATGAAATATTTCTTGGGATGGAGAGGATTTCTGCGGTGTTTTCAGGTAGCACTATTTCGTAATTCAGTGAATAGTCGGAACTGTATGACTTATAGAAGGGGTTTTCGCGCTTCTGGGTGGGCGTGCTGACTGCTGCGGACGGGTTGAATCCCGGCAGGGCGAGATACATAAACTTATTGTCTTTCACCGCGTATTTTTTTATTTCAAAGGCCATCGTTTCAACGCCGGGATATGAGCTGTAATCGGTTACGAGTTCGCCTGTCATCGTTGCCGATTCGGAAACGGCGTTCGCCGCTTCCTGGCAGTAGCGCTTTCTCAGCTCTGGAGTCATCTCCGCAAAACGTTTATGGAACGACTGATACGCCATGCCGTAGTAACGGACAGTCCTTGTCATCAGAGCGTTGCCATCTTCGTTGATTTGCAATTTGACATTTGTTTCCGTCCGGGTTGAGTCGTTGGCTTTTATAACGTTCTGAACCGCTGATGGTATATCCATAGATATATTTTTTTCACTAGCTGTAGAGCCAAGTTTCGCATACTGGTTTGTATCGTTGAGATATATTGCTTCTCCAGCGACAATAGTTTTTACAAGTATCGATGAATAAAGATTGGCCTGAGATGATTCCTCAAGCGGATCAACTACTTTTGTAATCCCTTCATACGGCGAAACAAGCACGAATTTAGAATCAAATCCGACGGCCTTCAGCATTGCGTAGAACAATACGGCTCTGTCGGGATTATTGCCATAGGCATCGCCCAGTGTGGTGTCCGCGTCGGATATCGATTCGAGCGGGAGTTCGTTGAGCCCCGGTCCGGCGGACCTTATGCTTTTTGCAACGAAATCCCTTATTTTAATCATCTTGTCCCTGTCGTTAGGGACACCATCGGTAAGTGCTTTTGCCTTCTGTCCTGCTTTTTCGGATACGGACGCTGCTTTTTTGAGTCTTTCGTCAAGCAGTTTCCCGTAATCGTCCCATTTTCCATCTGAGACAAATACCGTCTGGTTAAAGGTCCACCACGGCGGCATGGAGCTTTCTTCTTTGACGGCCTTTACGTCCTTTATGGAGAATTTATATTTTTTGATATTGCCCGAGCATCCGCCCACGCTCATGATGGGAGAAGAAACTCTGAACTGTTTTGACAGCTCTTGTGGTATCGAAATCTCGAGTTCCTTTTCGAGGAGCTTCTCGGTGTATCTGAAATACGACATGAATGAGATGAAGGGCTGTTTTGTATATTTTCTTTTTATTGTGTACTCGATGATGGCGCCGGGGGCGACTCCGGGGAGACTCGCTACAAGTATTTTCGCAGGCGGGTAGCGAGGCGCGGAGCTTACCCAGGAAGCGTCCATCATATTAAGTTCTTCCTTTGTCAATTCTTTCACGCTGCCGTCGGGAAGCGTCACCTTTGCCTCGATGGAAGCCTCTTCCCATATCGGATTGAAGAATATCTTGACCTCGGAATGCTTCTTCGTTCCGGCGTAGGTATTTATCTTCTTTCTGACGCTGGTGACAGATTCATACGAGTTCGCGTCTATGATATTAAACGACTGCGTCTCTTTTTCTATCACGGCATCGGGAACTTTGCCGTTCGTGCCGTTGAGCGTTGGGAATATCGGCATTTTTCTTGATTCATACTCGATTTCCTTGAGATTCTTTTTTAGCTCAAGATACTGTGCCGGGGAAAACTCGACCGCATTTATCAGGAATCTGTTTTTGCCGGTCAGTGATTTTTCGTTATATTTCAAATTCCTTTGCCAGAGTATCTCTGTATTTTCAATAGGCGGATATGCCGGAATTGCCAGAGGCGCCTTCGGAGCGGCCTCCATACTGAGCGTCAGCGATTCTTCGACGCCGCACGCGATATCCGTCATGAATGGGTATTTTCTCTTTTCCAGTCCGGTTTGTCCGAGTACGAAATTGACTGCCCCGAAAGAAGTTCCGAACCAGGGACTTCTGAACATTGAGCAGCGCTCGCCATTTATCATAAAATCGGGGGCCTCATATTTTATGAAGGCCTTGAGCGGCAGCGAAGTGTCCCGCATGTCCGACGGTTCTAGGCGGAACTCCTTTATCGTTGCGCCCGGAATGATTGCTTTGAGTCGGCTTTCGAAAAACTCCTGCGCTTTTTCGGGCTTCCAAGTCGAAAACGCTCCGCGGTAGATGCCGTCATTCACGCCCTTGAAGTTCATGAGGGTTTCTGCGGTCAGGATGTTTTCCGTGCTTATCGTTCCTGTCGTGGAGATTTCGAGCATGTTTTTCGAGGCTGGAACGATTGGGGAGGTAAGGAGCTTTTCGCCTTCAGGTTTTGCCACAAGATAACTTTTATTGCTGAGGTAGGCGGGGCAGAGGTCGGATGTGCTTTCGTCCGTCGAGTCCATCAGAATATATTTGCCGTTCTCGTCCTCTACGCACGTGATTGCGTGATTGAAATAAGGAAGCGGCACATCCTCATCCATTTTGGGGCCCGCGTTTATAAGGACGGGGTATGCCTTGAATCCGGCAATGCGTAGCATAGCGGTCAATAAGGCAGCCTTGTCTCTGCAGACTCCGTACTTATTTTCAAACGTGATATTTACATCGTGCGGCTCGTAGCCAGGCGCTTCCGTTTCCGTCGTTATTCCCATGTAGCGGATATTCTGGGATACGTATCTGAATATAGCCCTCATCTGTTCGTTCTTGTCGCTTATTTTGGCTGTCAGTGCGTCAACTTTTTCCTTCATTTCGGGCGTGGTTTTTTCGAGGTGAGGGGCCGAGAGTTTCCAGTACCAGCGCGAAAGATATTTCCAGTCAGGAATCGTACTTACGATAAGGCGTTGAACTACTGTCCAGTAGGGCGGCATATCGGGTTCGTCGAACATTCGCGGTACATTTTTTGCCAGCCAGTTGTAAATGATTCTTCCATCTTTTTCTTCTTTGCTGAATGAAACGGTATCCTTAATCTCGTCACGCAGTCTTATATTTGCCAGAGCGAGTTCCGAAGGCATGTCGATTACAATGCGTGAGTATAGAATTGGACTATGCCCTTCGAAGATGCTGTAATCACTCCACGTATCGGGAACACGCGTCTTGACGGTGTTGGAAAGGTATACATAATGGACCGTGTCGCCTATTTCAAGGCCGGGCAGCGTTACCTGAACTATCTTATCGTTGGGGTTATAGATATTGCTGCCCATCTGGGAACTGTCGACTGCGGTCTTTGAGTTCTTTTCAATGTCTACAGGCAGTTTCCGACCATCCGGCTTGATTATCTCGACAACTTGAACTTCAACGGTTTCATAGGGCAGAGTAAAGTTGAACGAAATGGTTTTGCCTTCGCGCTTCCCTTTTTCCGTGAGGACTTTCTGGTAAACTTCGCTCCAGGTTTTATAGGTGCCGTCTTTATTGCAGATATTCTTTTCGCACTCGGCGAGGATCACGGAGTCGGCGTCCGGAAATTTCTCAAGAGTGGCAGTCTGCGAACTCTTTATCGCCTCGTCGGATGCTATCAGCGGCTGCTCCGCCCGCAAGATTCCGCCGCAGACAAGAAACGCAAAAATAAGTAATGACAAAGTCAGCTTCTTCATTCAGTATTCCCCTTTTTTACAGATTTTTCCAATCCAGATAAGATAGCATCGTTTTGAATTATCTCAAAATCGTGGCACATTTACAAGGTAATGAAAAGGCTTTTTATTTTATCAACTATTTTTGTTCTGACGGCTCTACATTCCGCAGAGCCTCAGGCTTATCTCGATGCGAATGATGCAGCTCAGGCTCACGCCGCAAGTCCCGCCGGCTGGACGGTAAATGACCTTAGAACCATTGTCTCAAAAGGAGCGGACTCCAATACCTGGAACTCCGACGGCTCAAAGGTGCTTATGCGTGCCTTTACAAGCGCCCAATATTATAACCTCACAACAAAATTAAACCAGAACCTCTGGCCGACCTTATGGGTTACAACCGGCGATGAGCTTCCTCAATGGTATCAGGCCAATAATGTTACGGCATCCGATATCGCGCTCAAATCCGCACAGCTTCACGGGCTTCCGGTTTCTTCTCTTGCCCAGTATAACGCAATTGTCGAAGTATGGGTCAGCCCGGCAAATATTTTCCGCCCCACGAAAGACCCGACTCTAAGCGCCCAGCCGACCGCGCTGCCGACCGAGGCCTTCGTCAAGCCCGCCGGGATGTCGGTCGCCGATTTCGATAAATTCAAAACATGGTACAATGACAATATCACAAGCAGCTATGACAAGCCCGACCCAAGCGACCGCTACCCTTGGACCCAGCTCGGATATACCTACGACTGGGGCAGTGACGGTACCTCGTTGACGGATATACGCGGACTCAGCGAGTTTGTAATCCTCGGAACAAAGGCCGGATACACGGCACCGATTACGACATACAGCGTTTACAGCATTCAGTCCTACGTCTATCAGACCGGCGGACTCGGTAGCGGCAATTTTAATGTGACAAGTTCCTGCGACACGATCTGGGCAGGCTCTAATTTTCAGCCATCCGGCAACAATATCACAATCACTTCCAACGGCTCGGTTTCAGGAGGAGAAGGTATTTATGTTTCCTCTTCCGGCTATACCATAAACAACAGCGGAACTATTTACGGACCCACATCTCAAAAATATTATGGTGCCGCGCCCGCCGGATACGGCATATACTTTGACAATGGCGGCACGGTTATAAATAACTCAACAGGAAGAATTTATGGCGACAGTAACGCAATCGGCTCCAGCGCGGGAGCCGTTACCATAAATGACTACGGTTATATTTCAGGTTCGCAGTACGCGATAAAAACAGGCACGGGAAACGACAGCCTTAACGTTTATAATACCGGCTTGGTAGAGGGCAATATAGATATGGGTGGCGGCACCAACTCGATTACCATAAATAACGGAGGGACAATCGATGGAACAGTCTCCTCCTCAGGCGGGGGCGACGATACCCTCACAGTCAACCGGGGAGGCAGCCTTAAAGGAAATGTCAACTTCGGACTGAGCGGCGGCAAAGTCATATTCAACGGTGGTACTTATACGTCCGTCATCAATACAGCCGCCGCCACGTCAAATAAGATAACGGTCGAAGAAATAGAACTCAACAGCGGCTCAACTCTTGAAGTCCAACTAACAGGTAACAGTATGCTTAAAGACGGGCGATCTATACAAGTCCTTCACTGCGAAAGGCTGATGGGCGATTTTACGAATGTAAATTCCCCCTACCCAATGCTCGATTTTGGCCAGTACAGAGGAAGCGGTTCCGTGACGTTGAACCTTCGTGTCAACCATAATTCCTACGGTGATGTGGCCGGTCTCCTCGATTCAAGACTCGTTTCCACAGGATATGCTCTCGATGAACAGGCTCCCGACGCCGCCGGAGATATGGAAAATATACTCGCTCAAATAGACCTCATGACTTCCGTAGGCGACATAGCCTCCGCCGTAAGGCAGCTTGCTCCCGTTCCCTACACAGCCTCCCTCATACTACATTTGAGACCGACCGCGCATTTCACGATATGGTCGTCGACCGCACTCGATTCCTTGATGATTATTCTTCAGATAAGGCGGCTCCCGCGTTGACCATTGCCGGAAACCCTGAAAATAAAACCGCAATTCCAGCTCTTTCCCCAGAACGCTGCGAGTGGAACCCCTATGTTACCGGAGTGGGCCTTTGGGGTCGACAGAAAAGCAAAGGCGACGTCCCCGGCTATACATACGATATGGGCGGCGGAATTGTCGGTATGGAAAGAAAATTTGGTGAAAACCTTACCACGGGAATAGCCATAGGCGGTTCCAGAACAGTCGTCAACCTCAGAGATGAAGGCGGCAGCCGTATAAATACCGATGGTGCAAGACCCATTATTTATGGAGGCTACACCCTTAAAAATCTTGAAATAGGCCTTTCCGCTGGCTACGGCTATAACCAGTACGACACGAAACGTGAAATACAGTTTGCTTCAGTAGACAGGACCGCGAAGGGCTCGCACGACGGGCACGAGTTCACAAGTTCCGGAAATATTGGCTGGAAATTCTATCTTACTGAAAAAACGGTACTTGAACCGCTGGTAGGCTTCTACTACTCAAGTCTTTACGAAAATTCTTTTGATGAAGAGGATGCTGGCGCCGCGAATCTCAATGTCAGAAGCCGGACTTCCAATTCATTGAAAAGTGCGCCGGGTATCCGTTTCTACCATGATTTTACCGTCCTCGAAACAATGTCATTGCGCCCCGAATTTACGGCAAAATGGCTTCATGAGTTTCTTGATGCACGCTACGACTCTACCGCCTCATTTGCTAACGGGAGCAGTTTTTCATATAATGGTATGGACCTTGATCGTGACGCCGCACAGCTCAGCATGAAAATAGCTTTCAGGCCCTTTCGCTACTTCGGAACTTTCGCCGAATATTCGACGCTTATTTCGCCCAGCCTGTACAGCAACTCCGTCTACGCCGGTATCGAAGCCTTCTTCTAGTAAAGCAAAAAATTGAATCTCGGCAGAGGGCATTAATATGCCGGAAGTGCTCAGGTGTTTGTATTGAGAACCGAGGGGTCGTATCCTTCGGGAGCGTTGAATCCGAGGAGTTCGATGCACGTCGCTGCAAGCGAACTTATACCGAGCCCTTCGTTCAGTTCCTTCGCATATTCACCTTTGTAATCGGGGTCATAGATTATGCATGGCACCGGATTGAGCGAATGGCTTGTCTTTGAGGCCGGACGGCCTTCGGGATTAAGTAGAACATTGCCTTTTTTGTCGTGTTCGATCATGTCGTCGGAGTTGCCGTGATCGGCGCTGATAACCATTACACCGCCTGCGGCGGCCACATCTTTACGGATTCTTTCGACGCATATATCGAGGGCGTTGATAGCGATAATCACGGACTGGTAAATTCCCGTGTGTCCAACCATATCGCCATTCGCAAAATTGAGCCTTATAAAGTCATATTTGCCGGATTTTATGGCTTCGCAGACCTTGTCGGTTATTTCGGCGCATTTCATCCAGGGACGCTGTTCAAAGGGTACCACATCGGAGGGCACTTCGACATAATCATCAAGTTTATCATCGAATTTGCCTGAGCGGTTGCCATTAAAGAAGTAGGTGACATGCCCGAACTTCTGGGTCTCGCTTATCGCCAGCTGCCTTACGCCTGAGGCGCAGAGATATTCATCAACGGTGCGGTCGATTGTGGGCGGATTGACAAGGTATCTTTTCGGCACGTGAAGATCGCCGTCGTACTCCATCATTCCGGCATAGAGGACATTGGGCCGGGGGGAGCGGTCGAACCGGTCGAAGCTGTCTTCTTCAAAGGCGGCTGTTATTTCTATTGCCCTGTCGCCGCGGAAGTTGAAGTATATTACCGAATCGCCGTCTTTTATGGGGCCGACTGGTGTTTTGCCGTCATCGGAAATCACGAATGGCGGCAGATCCTGGTCTATCGCGTGAGTTTCATTGCGGAGCGAGGTAACGGCTTCTTCGGCGTTTTTAAAGTAATGCCCGTTGCCTCTTACGTGAACGTCCCATCCTTTTTTTACCATGTCCCAGTTTGCGCCGTAGCGGTCCATTGTTATGAACATGCGTCCGCCGCCTGAGGCAATCCTGAAATCGCGTCCGTCTTTGTTGAGCGAGGCGAGGAACTCTTCAAAGGGTCTTATATACTCCAGTGCGGAGGTCTCGGGTACGTCACGTCCGTCGAGGAGTGTATGTATCCTTACTTTTTTGACACCTTCTGCGGCTGCCTTTTCGAGCATTGCCTTGAGGTGGTCGATATGGCTGTGAACGTTGCCGTCTGAAAAAAGGCCGAGGAAGTGAAGGGTGCTGTTCTTGTCGAGACAGTTCTTAATGAGGTCTTTCCATGTCTTGCCCTCGAACATGCTGCCGTTCGCGATGGCGTCGGATACGAGCTTTGCTCCCTGAGCGAAGACGCGCCCTGATCCGATGGCGTTATGACCGACTTCGCTGTTGCCCATGTCATCGTTGCTCGGCATGCCTACGGCCAGACCGTGGGCCTTGAGTTTTGTCATGGGGGATTCGTCCATGAGCCTCTGGAGGTTGGGCTTCCAGGCGTTGAGGAAGGCGTCGCCGTCCTTATATTTTCCAAAGCCTACGCCGTCAAGTATTACCAGTACGACGGGGCCTTTTCTTTTATTGAATCGCGGATTTTTCTTCAAAGCTTCAAGCATCGTAAGTTTCTCCATGTTGATGACGGTTTTTAGGCGCGGCGGCCGGGCTTGTTACTTTTAAGTACGCCGCGATGTGATGCTTCTACAAATTTTATAAATTCATCGACTTCAGGGATTGCCGGAAGCGTGTTTCGCATTTGCTCGAGGGCATTTTTCGTGTTCAAGCCACTTCTGAAGAAGACTTTATAGATATTCTTGATTGTGTGGATGGTTTCTTCGGAGAAATTGTTTCTTGTGAGGCCGACGATGTTTATGCCTCTGATTGCGCCGTTTCTGCCGTCCGCAATCATGAAGGGCGGCACGTCGAGCGATACCACGGAGCCGCCGCTCAGGACGGAGAAGCGTCCAATACGGCAGAACTGGTGCATGCCGGTATGCCCTGAGAGCAGGCAGTTGTCGCCGACTTGGCAGTATCCGGAAAGTCCTGCATAATCGACCATTACTATTTTATTTCCGAGAACGCAGTTATGCGCGATGTGGGCGTTGGCAAGGATGAAGCAGTTGTTGCCTATGACTGTTTCCGATTCGGGCTTAGTGCCCGTATTAACAGTAACGCTTTCCCTGAAGGTATTGCCGTCGCCGATTCTTAGATAAGTTATTCCGCCTTCAACGTTATGGTCTTCCGCATCCGTGCCGAGCGTGGTGAAGGGGTAGACGGTATTTCCCTTACCCATCGTTGTGTGACCCGTAATGTAGCAGTGGGCCATGAGTTTTGACCCAGCGCCGATCTCAACATCAGGCCCGACATAGCAGAACGGGCCTATTTCAACATCTTCTGCAATCCTAGCTCCTGCTTCAACGATCGCGCTGGGATGAATCACTGGCATTTTTTTTGAGTTCCTTATATTATTGTGCGTACCAAGTTTGAGTCGGGACGGATTAGAAAGTCCCCATTATTTTCTTGACATATTCGGGTTTTTTACCTTGGCTTTGCATCTTTCAAGATAGGCTTTACGACGTTTTTTCTTTTCACCTTTGTTGTACTGCTTTCCCATATTGCTTAACTCCTTATCTTATGGATTAAAGTCATATAAGATACATGCGTTTTGTCAGAAGGGAAGCCATTCCAATAGATTTATTGTGCCGAATCAGAGAAAAAGACGTTTTTTGACATAAAAATCATGGAAATAAAGAGTTTACATATTGAGAATGCCCGCGACATGGAGTATTATATATGCAGGGTGTATGAACAAAAAAAGGTCGTACCCGTAAATGAATACCATTCCGATTTAGAATCAGTTCTTCCTTAATCCCAGGTTGTGGCCTCAGCAAGGCTCCCCAATAGGGGAGTAATTTTTTTTTTAATGAAAGTCTTCCTGAAATGAACTACAAGGTTTTTTTTAATCTTATAAAGCCATACAAAGTGCTTGTCGCAGGTACGGCGGTTACCCTCGTGGCTTTCGTCACGCTGGGGTTGCTCATGCCGTGGGTTCTTAAAGTCATTATAGACAGGGTGCTGGGAAGTGCCGACATAAGCTATCTATACATCATTCTAGGCTCGATCATCCTGATTTATTTTATCAGGGACATATTCTGGTATGTCAGCCATTACATGATGTTTTACATGTCCGAGAGGATAATGTTCGACATCAGGAAGGGGCTCTTCAAGCACATCCAAAGCCTCTCACTAAGGTTCTATCAGGAGTACAGAACGGGTAAACTCATATCGAACATCATTTCCGACGTCGCCATGATGCAGCAGATGTTTTCCGCGACGCTGGCTAATACGGCTATGCATTTGTTCATGATGATATTCATCGTAGCTGTTCTTATGACCATAAACGCCAAGCTTGCCTTTATCTGCGTGCTCATGGTTCCCTTGCAGTTCATAAACTTCGTCTACTTCAAAAAGTACATCCAGGCGAAAAGTATGACCCTTCGCGAAAGAATGTCGGAAATATCCGCAAACTTGGCCGAGACCCTGAACGGTATGAAGGTCGTGAAGTCCTTTTCCAAGGAAAGAACGGAAAACCGCTTTTTCGTGTCGCAGTTGAGACCGGCGTTCAACCTGAGTATCGACCTCCAGATGAAAGGGCTTTTCTGCTGGATGATTGCTGAACTTATATACATATTCACTGTCGTCGCCATGATAGGGGTCGGCGGCTACTACGTCTCGAAGGGCAGAATGACGCTTGGCGACTTTGTGGCGTTCTATACCTATCTTGGAATGATTCTCGGTCCCATAAATGGGCTGAGCAGTCTCTCTACAGTATTCTCACAGGGTATTGCCAGCATGGAAAGAATCCTGAAACTTCTCGGCACCGTTCCCGAAATAAAAGAATGCGAGCATCCGATACACTTGGACAATCTCAAGGGCAATGTGGAATTCAGGGATGTTAATTTTGCATATAACGGGAAGCCAACCCTTAAGCATTTTGAACTCAAGATCAAACCGGGGCAGAAAGTCGCGCTCGTCGGACCCAGCGGCTCCGGGAAATCAACAATCGCCAACCTGATATTGCGATTTTATGACGTCAATTCAGGAGAAATCCTTATCGATAATACTGACATTAGAAAACTACATATAGATTCCTACCGCAATAATATCGGAATAGTCCTCCAGGAGCCTTTCCTGTTCAGCGGTTCAATACATGACAACATCGCCTATGCCAGAAACTCCGCCACCGATGAGGAAGTCCTGCATGCCGCAAGAATGGCCAACGTCGAAGAATTCGTCAATACCCTCGAAAATGGCTATAAAACCGAACTCGGCGAAAATGGAGCCAGCCTGTCAGGCGGTCAGAAACAGCGTATCGCTATTGCTCGTGCCATTCTCAATGATCCGAAGATACTTATCCTCGACGAAGCCACCTCCGCCCTGGATACCGTCTCCGAGTTCTTCGTTCAGGAAGCCCTCGATAACCTGATGAAGGACAGAACAACAATCATAATTGCCCACAGGCTTTCCACAATCAAGAACGCCGACCTCATCGTCGTCATGGAAAACGGCGAAATAAAGCAGACCGGAACCCACCGACAGCTCATGAGGACAGACGGCCTCTACAAGGATCTCTATATGACTCAGGAAAAAACAAACAAAGGTCCCGAAGGGCACGGGCCGGAGCATTCCGAAGGCCCTTTTTTAAAGAAGACCGCTAAGACCGCACTGAAGAAAAAAGCGGCATAAAACTCAAGGTGTTTGCCAATGATCCCGAAACAAGATAGTATAATACACAAATTCAAGGTGTTCAGGGTACTGATGTTCGCCGCATCGTTTCTTATGACGATAATTCTTCTCATCCTTTTCCTGGGAAAAATGGAAGAGACCGTCTTTGCCGAAGGCGTGGTCAGAGGACTTGACGACTATGAACTCAGGACTCAGGTCAACAGCCGCATAAAAGCCATATGTAAAGATCTCGGCGAAAGCGTCAAGAAAGGCGATATCATTATTGAACTCGACTCAAGAAAGCTTACCGACGAAATTGAAATACACAAAAATCTTACCGATGAGCTTGAGGCCGAACTGTCCGTGAAAAGAAAATCATTGATTGTCCTGCGCAATGACCCCCTTCCAAGATACTATAAACACAGTGAAATAGCACTGGAAGAACGCCTTAAGCAGTTTGATAAAAGCAAGGAAAAACTCGAGATATATAAGGGGCTCAGGAACAAGAAGGTCGTATCCAAGGTCGAATTCGATAGAATTGAGAAGGAATATTTCACCGAAAAGGCGGAGCTCGAAAAGGCTCGCGAAGACCATGAAACCGTTATGGACGGCCTCGGCGAAAAAATCCTTAAAAGTGCAGAGAGCGAAATAAAACTCCTCGAAGTAAAGCTCCAGAATAAGAAAAAACAGCTAAGCCTCCTCGAAGACCATCTTTCCGATTATATCATAAAGGCCAACGATAACGGCGTGGTCACTTTTATGCCTTACAGAAAAGGGCGCTATGTGGAAGAGGGCGAAGTCATTGCCAAAATGTCTACGGTAAAGCAGAAGAAACTTGTTGTCTACGTCGACGAAAGGCAGATATTCAAGGTCAAGACAGGACAGGAGGCCAGAATCAGCAGCAGAAGCTACGACAAGTTCACATTCGGCTACTTCCCGGGACGAGTTATCCAAATCGCCGAACTTCCCGAAAAGCGCGACAATAATTTCTGCTACCCCGTCGAAATCCTTATTACCGAAGAACCCTACAATCTCAAACTGGGATCGACTGCCGAAACGTTAATCGTTACCGGCAGCGAAAGAATTATCACCGCTCTTCTGGGCCTAGACCGCTAACTGCGGCCTGCTCACGGAAACTTTCCGGTTTAAGGGCAGTATATTAATGTAAAGCCCATTTTGTGGCGCTTAATAAGAATCCCTTTCGCGGGTCCACGTGTGAATCTGTTTTTCTGTCTTCATCCAGTTTGATGCGCTCACGGTCTCGACAAACTTCTCAAAGTAGAGCTTTATCGCTTCCGTGAAAATATTCAGGAATTCGATTCTTTCCTGGAAAGAGCTTTCGCGTTCCATTTCTTCGCCTTCGGGAAGAACAAGCCCGGAAAATGCGAACTTATCGATATCGATTGAACCTTTCCATACTTCCTGGTCCCTGGCAATGGTGAATTTGGCCTTCTTGAGTTTTTTGCCGACCTGAAGCGCGGCTTTGGCTTCGGCACTCTGGAGAGGGTTTCCTTTTTTTATCGTGGTTTCGCAGGACCCCTTGGTTTCATCGGAGGACAGCGCGAATGTAAGCGGGCCTTCAATCATTATTTCAAAGTCGCCGAACTGCTTATGGGTTGCCTTGCCGCCATGCATTTCACTGTAGAACCAGAGCCAGGTCAGGAAGTCCCGCGCGGGCATGTGGTTATCGTCGGCAGAATCCTCTGAGAAGTTGACGAACGGTATTTTGTGGATGCGTTCGCCGAGCATTTCCTCTATGTTGAGGTGGATCGGCTCAATCTCGGTCGTCTTAAAGAATGCTACGAGAAAATTGTCTATCTGGGTTGTGGAGCCAGTACCCACATAAAGGGTATTCGAGGCCATATCAAGTACCATTGGGATTCCGCTTATCGAAGGAGGCATTTTTTTGAGGTTCTTTTCGATGGCCTCAAGCTTGATCCTCCTCTTTTCCTTTGGCGGAACTTTCATGCTGTTGTTTTCCTGCATATACGCGAGTTCCGCACGCTTGCATATCGCGTTGAGGAGAGTTGCCGGAATCTTGCGTTCGGCGGTCCTGAGGTTGAGGAAGAGGTGTCCGCCGCAGAGCGAGGTTGCCTCGTCGATCTCATTTTCCAGCAGGTGGCGTCCGCTGACCCAGCCTGTTGACGGCTCATCGCCGAGCTGGTCGAGCTGTCCGGCCTTGTTTGACTCAAACAGTTTGAGGTAATCTTCAGGCAATGTGCGCGGCATTTTAAATATTGTCATAGCAAACGAACCATATTCAAACGGCATAATCAGTCTCCATTTTTAAATCAATTGACGAGTTTGTAATATTAACGCTTCCCATCCCTTCTTTCAAACTCTCATGAATTAAATTTGTTGCTATCGTTACCGGATCTCTCGTTGCCATCTTTGTTATGGTTTCAGGCCGCCTTTATGCAATTGATATTTCAACCAGGCGTAAACGGTATCGCCCATTTGCTGATATCCGGATTGTGCGGGATGGAATGCGTTGGACTGCCTGGCTATTTTTTGGCTGCTGTCAACATTGACCGCCTCCTCTCGAGTCGGGAATCCATTCTCGGTATCAAGATTGATATGAAACGGTATGATATCAAAGCCGAGTACTTTCGCTTTGCTGATAAGCGCGCGATTAAAGTGGTCAAGATTTTTTCTTACCTGCCACCGTGTCTGCTGGCATCCGTAGTTGGCTCCAAATGCATCTTGCGATGAGGCTGGAGGCGGCAAAAGTCCAACTCCGATGATTACATTCGGAGAGACACGTCTGAATTCGCTGATCATCTCTTCCAAGTATGGATAGACCTTCTTTTTCATGATGTCCTCCATGGTGTCGTCGGTTCCGAAGAATACATTGTTAATGCCAAGCAGAATGGTTACAGCATCGGGCGAAGCGCCATCATTGTACTTCTCGCAGTATTTTTTGAAGTCAAACACAGGTTTTCCATTTTCTTCGAAAATGAAACGACTGTTTGCTTCTTGCGGACGTTGCGGGTGCAGTCCGTCATTTTTGTCGGATTCCGCGAGGTTGTAGCGTGTGAAAAACGAATCCCATCCCCATCCACCCCAGCCCTCATGACGTAATTCGGGAAAATTTTTTGTCCCGCGGCTGCCTATGGTGCGAAAGACAGGATTGCCCTTTTTAGACATTAAGCCGCAGATATGAGCCGGATACACCGAGGCAGCGGTTTGACTGGCTCCCATCATCAGTACTGTGAGTTTTTTCCCCTCTCCCGCATTGGCCGGGCATACAATGATTTTCGATTTGGCATAATCTACTATTTTCCCCGAGGAGTCAATAACATTGAGTACCCATGGGTGTTCACCAACATCTTCAGGCTTCGGCGTGAAGCGCCAGCGTTTTTCGTCGTTTCGTCCCTTTTTGCACTTAACCTCAAATACATAATTAGCGGAGTTCACCGTCGTAACAATGTTGTCATAATAGACATTCGTTTCAATATCAGGAACAGCATATATCACCTCAGGCACAAGAAGTTTGACATTGATTTCGTTTGCTCCCTCCGCGAATAGAGATGTTGCGCCAGGCGAAAGACATATTAACAGCTTTAGATAGTTCTTGATACCCACTCTTACAATACTCCTTAACTTATGAATTTCCATGATTTTTCTTCGATGGATTCTTTACTTTTAGCTCGCAATCCATATTTTTCATTTGGCACGGTACCCGTTATTTAATAAGGCAAGAGGCCTTTGTTGAAGCGAATATTTCCGTCTGATCTTATATGACAGTTTCCGTCCATTATCATGTTTTTTTGCCCTATTGAGTCAACATGGAAATCAGCAAACAGAAAATTCGCGATATTGTCATGCCGGGGATCAGGCTTCATCCCATATCCGGCAGCTTCCATTGACCATGGGGTAGCGGGCCGGGGACGCCCGCAGGAAGGATCAAGCAATCCGTCATAAAGCAAAAATAGAGTTGAAGAATTTTTCCACTTTGTTATTCTTGCGCTTTTATACGTATGTAGTCCGTCCGCGTTCCATACATCCATGAACGCGACTTCGTAGTCGGCCACGCTGACAGTATAGCTTTCGGCAATATCCACGAGATCAGCCGTTATTCGCGTGGAGGGACATCGGTAAATTGTTTTTTCTACTCTTTTTTTCCAATTCAGCCTAGGCGGTTCATTCAAATAAGGAGCCAGGCGTTCCGACCAGTCTGAATAACCGCCGTCAGTATATGGCGGAAGTAAATCGTGGTAATCCTGAGAATAGCTGATTAGGCCCGTTCCTATTTGTTTAAGTCTCCCTGCACAGTCGATTCGCTTTGCTGTCAGCTGAGTCTTTTTCAACGCAGGCAGGAGCATGCTCGCAAGCAACGCTATAATGGAAATGACCACGAGCAGTTCGATGAGTGTGAACTTGTGACGGTGGCGAGATTTCATAATTCTCCCCCTACTCTGTTATTTTTATGTTATCGACAATCAGCCATCCCCAGTATGGATTTGGCTGGTATTCGCAAGAATCCAATGCTTTTCCCCGATCCGGCACAGACAGTTCCGAAGTGATGTTTTTGATCGAAAATGTGTTTTTACCCTTCTTAAGTATGTTCTTTGGAATAGCAATTTTTCTGGTTCCGGGATGTTCGTAAAACTTTACTTGAGGGCTTTTTTGGTATACGGATTTGCCGTTTACGAAAACTTCAATGCCGCAATTACGTTCCTCTTGTCCAGTCACCGTCAATTCCATCTCATTCGAGGGGGCTTCGTCAAGAAACAAATCTGCGGAGACAATGGATTTAAGCAATGCCGGTCTCCTTATCACAATATAGCTTCCATTCCTGGCAGGTTCTCCTCCGCTAAAAGCTGAAGCAGGCAGTTCCCATCCATTTTTAATCTTTTTCTGCAATATATTCTTCTTCTCTTTGAGGGCTGCGAGCGGGTTCGCTATAAGCTCTTTTATCGCAGGCTCATCATACCATTTTCCTTTAGCATTGAGTTTTAAACCTGCTTTTCTCCAAAACCATTCTGTTATATTCTGATGATTTTTGTCCACGTAGAATATTTCTTCCTCTGCTGCAATCTGGGCGAATTCCCTCAGATTATTTGCGAAGTCTTTTAGGTTCAAATCATTTACATTTGTGAAGGGATTGTTTTCATTCAAGTCGTTGTAAAGCAAAAACAATTTTTCGCCTTTGACGCGCCTCAGCAGTTTTGGATTGTCTTTTGACGCATTCTCTGCCGCGGCAAAGACTCTGTATGCTTTATTCTTGAAGTCGTCACTAATGACCCCGTAGTTGAAAATTTCGCAGTTTTGATGGATTTGACGTTCGTCAAATTGTTTATAGAGAAGGTCAAAATATTCGCGCATAAATGGGGCGGCTGGCCCGTAGTATTCTCTCATAAAGTTGTCTATTGCCTGTTCGACATCAATTCCGGGATACCAGAGCAGTTGCGAAATCACGTTGACAAACAGCGCGTTGAATTGCCTGGGAGTTCCGCAAAGAGTCAGTCCCGTTACCCCGTTTGCGCTGTAAAAGCGTATTTTCTCGACCATCGCATAGAACGAGCCGAAGATGCTCAAGGCCTCCTGCGCTCCTGATGGATAGTCAAAAACATACAGCTGGCCCGAAAAATTTTTAAACCACGCTGAAATTTCTGCCATCCCCTGGCTGTTGTGTTTACAGAACGCATGACTGTGACACCACCATTTAGGCCTGAAGGGGCAATACGTCATACGCACATGAGGGGCAGGGTTTACCTTTACAGGCATTTTATCCGAGCCTTCGTAAAGAAACATAAAAAATATTTTGTCTGGATATTTCTCGGCCGCTTTTTCGCTCACCTTGTTCACAAATGCAAGGACTCTGTCGGTATAATTCCCCTCTTCAACGTCCATGGCCTTGCAGTCTTTGCATACACATCTGTAATGATAGCCGTCGCCTTGGCCTATTGAAAAATATTTAGCCTGAGGCTCCAGTTCAATCCATTTGATAAGGTTTTCCGACGCGAGCGCCTGAACTTTCGGGTTGGACATACAAAGATGGACAAAATCATCGCTGTCTCCCGGTTTATGAGAAAGCCTGTTTCCGTCTTTCTGCAAAGCAAAGTATTCTGGATGCTCTTTATGATATTTATCGAAGTTCACCAGAAAGCCGTTTGTGTGAATGGTTCCGCTTCTGCCTCCTATTTTTCGAGGGGACGCGATAAAGGAGTTTATCAAAAAATCAGAATTTAAATTTCCGCCGCCCGAACGGAATGCGAAGGCTGGCGTTCTTTTAAAGGCGACAGAGGCAAGGGGCAATGTCTCTATCTTGGGATATTCTATTTCCTTTGACGATAAAAATTTTACGCCGATGGACTTTAGAAATGCAGAGATTCCGGAGACAAGCCCCGGGGCATCTTTTCCAGCTATGCTTAAAACAAGGTCTTTGTTTTTTACAAAAAAACCTCCAGGGCCGACGTCTTTTAATTCTTCGTTCGATATTTTATTTGAATCAATGGCTGCTTTTCCTATCAGAATAGAGCCTTCAAAGTTTTCAGGCTGCTTTTCTGAAAGACAACTGACAGGGAGCAGTTCTCCTGTCATGTTATATAGATGTTTTTGCAAAAATTTCGCAGCGATGTTGCCGTAATCATCTTGCGGTGATGATACATAGATGCTTTTACATTCGACCCGCCTGTCGGCCGAAGAAATAAATATTTTATTTTGCGCCGTTTTTGACGGCGGCAGCGGCCTCAGAGATATATATGAAGCATAGGCCAAAGTGTCGGGTGAATCGGAACTAAATGCCACTTGTATCAGGTCTAGTATTTTCTCCGGTGGAATTTGAAGTTCAATGCTTATATTATTCCATTCTTTTGACGGTCCAAAGCTCTTACTGAGAAGGGTCCAGTAGCTTTCCCTTTTTACTGTCTCAGGCAAGAAGGCCTGGATAAAAAGAGTCATACTTCCCGACTCAACTTTAAAGCGGGCATTCAACAAATACCTTTCGGAAACTTCGTGTGCAACGTCCATGCGCTGAAGAACTCGGAATTCTTTTTGCATGCGCATCCCTTCCTCGCTTTTGGAAACATTTCCAATCCCTTTGTCCATGCTCCATCCGAGCAATGTGTCAGTCAATGGAATAATTTTTGAGAAGTCCCCGTTTCTAATCAGTTCTTCTCTGGAACTTTCTGTGGAACAAGCCGAGTTAAAGATTGCCGAAAAAAGACCTAGTAGTAAAAAGATTTTCCTCATTACAAGTTTCCTTATCCTTTAACGTTTCATTCTAAATTTTTAACAGAATCTCTCTCAATCAATTGATTAGGTAAAACAATGCTTTCAGGGCCGTCGGCGCCCTGTTCTATGATTCTGACAAGGGTGTTTACGGTCTCTTCGCCAATGGCGTATAATCCCTGATCAATTGTCGTGAGGGCAGGAGTAAGGTACTCAGATACGCCAACATTTTCAAAGCTTAATATTGAGACATCTTCAGGAATTCTGAAATTTAACAGATTCAGGGCATGGGTAACCTCCAGTCCTATGTTTTCTCCCGCCGCAAATATTGCAGTTGGTTTATGCCTCATCATTTTCGCCATTATTTCAAGCGTATTTCCACGAGGCGAGCTCGTGGAAATCAGGTTTTCCTCAACGGTTATGCCGTTTCTCGAAAGCTCCGACTTGAATCCTTTGGCGCGCTCCATGTCTCCCCAGTTCACCAGGTTGTTAAGCATGAGTCCTATTCTTCTGTGCCCCTTTGAAACAAGATATTCAACAGCTTTTCTGCTGCCCCCTCTGTGGTCGGAGCATACGTGGGAGAGTCCCGGGATGAAATTATTTACCGTTACAATTGGCGTTCCTGTTTTTTCTCTGACCATTGCTGTTGTTTCTGGAGAATAAACCAGCGATACAGCCCCTTTGACAAACCGCTCAAAATGATATTTATTCTCATGAAGGGGCACTATTTCGACTCCATAGCCCAGCTCTGCAGTTCTTTTCATTATTGAGTAAAATATAATGTTTTCATAGCCAGGTCGTTTGAAAGAATGAAGACCATTTATCAGAATGGCTATTTTCTTTTCAACTGTCGCAAACTTTGGTGTGTAATCTAATTGCCGGGCGACACTCAGCACGTTGCTGGAGACCTCGTCTTTTACGTAGGGATGCTTGTTGAAAACCCTAGAAACGGTGCATGCCGAAACCCCGGCTTTTTTAGCAATGTCTTGAATGGTGATTTTCTGTTTAAGTCTCATTTTTGTAAAAAAAACATCTTTTGTGAAATTTTTAGCATGCACCGGATTATAGCATCGAAATTTTGTTTTGTCAATATTTTTTTGAATTTATTGAGTTTATTGCTCCAAAATGACTTTTGACGGTCGCGTCCGTCTTGCAAAGATGTGCAAATTGCCGGAACAGTATTGAAAGTTGAGTAGTTTTGATGGATTTGACGTTCATCGAATTGCTTATAGAGAAGGTCAAAATATTCACGCATAAATATGGCTCAGACGGCAATATCTTCCGGGGACTCTTCTCTTTTTCCCTCTGGGGAACCACCGAAAAGAGCCGTACTAAGGGTCAGGGGGCCTACCCTGCCGCAAAACATCAGAAGAATGATGACTATTTTGCCGATTGTGCTTAGTCCTGAAGTAATTCCCATGCTCAGGCCGACGGTGCCGATTGCCGACGCCGCTTCGAAGAAATTTTTCTCAAATGATGTCATCTCGGAAAGTTCCAGCAGGTAAGCTCCAATGGACAGGGCGATCAGGTAAAGTCCGATGTTGGAAACTGCTATCCAGATGCGTTCGCGCGGAACAACCCTTCCCCAGAAATGAACGTCCGATTCGCTGTTGATCGTACTCCTCATAACGCCGAGGACTGCCGTAACGCTTGTTACCTTGATCCCGCCGCCTGTCCCTGACGGCGACGAACCTATTATCATAAGTACGGTCAGAACCAGTACCGACGACTTGGACAGATCGGCTATGCTGACACTGTTGAAACCCGTTGTCGTTATCGCGTTCATGCACTGAAAGAACGCGGCGAGGATGCGTTTTTCAGGAGCCATGTGCTGGATGGAAGGCTCTGCCAGAAAAAGGTGTGCAGTCCCGATAAATGTAAGAGCGAGTGTCGCCGATAATATGATTTTCGTAGTCAGCGTGACTTGTTTTGAACTGCCGATAAATATTCTTCCGAAGTCGACACATACTATGAACCCGACCGCTCCCAGGTAACCCAACGCCGCAGTCACCGCGTTCAGCCAAAAGTTTCCGGCAAATGCTTCAAAACTGTTGTTGTAGAGTGAAAAACCGGCGGTGCAGAATGACGATACACTGTGAAAAATCGAACTCCATAACGGATAGTCGACATTCGCATTCCGGAAACACGGATAGTATGCAGCAACGCCGCAGGCTTCGATGAACACCGTGAAAAACACTACCCCCAATATGAATCTGTCGATCTTGAATCCTTCGGGCAGGCTGAATACGGTATGGCTGACGGCTTTTCTGACGTCGGGAAGCTCCCTTCTTTGCGCAAGGACGAGAAAGGAACCTAGTGTCATGTAGCCGATACCGCCAAGCTGAATCAGGAAAAGTATGACGACCTGCCCGAAAAAACTGTAATTGTCGGCAATGCTGACGGTCACAAGTCCGGTCGTCGAGATCGCCGAGACTGTCGTGAATAGATTGTCGAGTGCGCCCACTTTATTTCCTTCCATGGACAGAGGAAGCGAAAGAGCGAACCAGCCCACGACGATGTACGAAAGATACCCGAAGAGCGCGATCCTTGCAGGATGCAGACTGCTAAAAGTACGGCAGGCGCCTTTGCACGATGAAATGAATCTGTGCAAATACGCTCCGCCATCCGGAATACCGGATGCGTTCATAATAAAAACCTCCTTTTTAAAACACGAGGAAAGCCTCGGTTTTCCGGAGGTTCTCCTCTTCCATGCCTACGAGGTTAGCTGACGGGCTCGGGCGGAAGAGACTGCCCTACGCCTTGCGGCGATACGCCCCGATTGTAATGGGTCCCCCGTTTCCGCTCATGCGGAACTCGGCAAAACGCATATTATAATATATGTTATTGATGTTGTCAATAATTTTTTGAATTTATTGAGTTTATTGCTCCAAAATGACTTTTGACGGTCGCGTCCGTCTTACGAAGATGTGCAAATTGCCGGAACAGCATTGAAAGTTGAGTAGTTTTGAATTATATTCAGAATTCAGGCAAAGTTTAGATTTTTCTTTATTCTTCAACATCAATTCTTGAGAAAATTTAATACCTGAACTAACTCCCCAACGATTGCTTTATGACTAAAAAAAACAGGCTAATATAGGAGCTGATTGACAATGCCGGAAATCTTAAGAGCGGTTGCTATTACCGCTGAAAATCTGGAAATGGCATATGGCGAACAGGTGGTTCTCGATAAGGCAAGTCTGACCATTCATGATGGTGACCGGATCGGACTGGTTGGAGACAATGGCTGCGGCAAATCGACTTTCATGAAGATACTTGCGGCAATAGAGACTCCGAATCAGGGAGAAATAACCCGCAGAAAAGGTCTAAAAACAGGTTATCTGCCTCAAGAGTTCGTTCTCAATGAAAATTCTTCCGTCCATGACAATATTATGGACAGTGCCAAGTTCATTACTGATCTGCTTGCCGAATATGAAAGCTTGCCGCATGATTCAGGGAAGAGTCATCACCTGGAAAATGAAATCACCCAGCTTGGCGGCTGGAATCTCGACTGCGAAATCGACACCATAATGACTAAGCTGAAATGTCCGGAGAAAGAAACTATTATTTCTCAACTCTCAGGAGGGGAAAAGCGCCGGGTTGCTTTGGCTAAGGCTCTGATTTCCAAACCGGAATTGCTGATTCTGGACGAACCGACAAACCATCTGGATACTGAGTCCATTGACTGGCTTGAAGAATACATGCAAAATTATCGCGGCGCATGTATTTTTGTAACCCATGACCGGTATTTCCTGGACAGAGTTACAAACAAGATAGTAGAATTGAACAGGGGAGTATTTCAGTCATATAAAGGAAATTATTCGAATTACCTGAAAGAAAAGGCGGAACGGGCGGACAGAGAAGAATTAGTGGAGAATAAACGTCAGAGCTTTCTGCGAAAAGAACTTGAATGGGTGCGGCGTTCTCCGAAGGCACGCACGACCAAAGCGCAGTATCGCGTAGACCGCTACCATGATGTCGCAGCGCAAACCGCTCTGGAAAAAACTCAGGACGTCGAACTTATTATTCCGCCAGCCGCCAGAATGGGCAACCGGGTGGTTGACCTTGATGACATTGGGGTTTCATTTGAAAACCGGACTCTCTTCGAGCATTTATCTCTGGAAATACAGCCGGCTTCGCGGATTGGAATAATCGGTTCAAACGGAGTGGGCAAGACGACTCTGCTGAAAACCATTCTTGGAATTAACCAGCCAACCAGTGGCACTGTAGAAATTTCATCGAATACCAAGTTCAATTATATTGATCAGGAACGCTTGGTGCTGAATAACGAAAACACCGTTCTGGAAGAAATAGGAGAGGGAAGCAGTCATATCATTATCGGAACGGAACAGATATCAATATGGGGATATCTGAAGCGTTTCCTTTTTGCCGATGAACGAATCGGAATCAGGGTCGGACAATTGTCAGGCGGTGAACGGGCTCGTTTGCTGCTCGCCAAGATACTCAAGCGTGGCGGTAATTTTATTGTCCTCGATGAACCCACTAATGATCTTGACCTTTCAACTTTACGGGTTCTGGAGAACGCCCTGCTCAATTTCGCGGGTTGCGTACTGCTTGTCAGCCATGACCGTTATTTTCTCAATCGGATATGCACTGGAATTATTGCCTTTGAGAAGAATGGCGACATAAAATATCATGTGGGGAATTATGATCACTACATGAGTCAGCAGGCTAAATGCTTCACAGAAAAGACCAAGGAAACGCAAATTAAAAGAGAGAAGAACTCCATCCCAAATCCCATCCCGTCTCCGAATAGCTCAACGCCCCGTAAATTGAAATGGAAAGAACAACGGGAACTTGACGAAATGGAAGAAAATATTATGAAACTGGAAAGCAAAATTGAAGAATTGCATTCATGGTTTTCATCTCCGTTTTTTTTCAAGGAATCCCCGCAGAAAATAAAAGATGTACAAGTAGAACTCGACGAATCCGAAATCCGTCTAAATCAACTTTATCTGCGTTGGGATGAACTTGAGTCAATAAAAAATGGAACATTGAAAGATTAACATGCCGTCTCCGTATTGGCAGAAGGGGCTATCTTTTATGGTTTTGTTCGTCAAGCAGGGCATTGATTTCGTCATAGATGAAGTAAAAATATGAGGAATTTCCACTGCGGGCGCAACGACGGAGCGAGTCTCCTTTCTTGTGTGCCTTCAAAACACTGTAAAGTTCTCCGAGGGGAAGGAGTAGGAGAAGATTAAGATAGCGGATGAAAAGCAGTCCGCTGATGAATGAAATACACGCGATAAAAACAGCCCCCCAGGCACCGGTCGTTCCCAGCCTTCTGGCGTTCTTGTCAGCTTTTCCCATTGCTTCACGATTAAGTAAAGCCAGTTTCATGATACTTTTAATTTCCTTGTCAATAGCATTGACATCGCCTTCAAGGGCGGATTTGGAATACTTTTTTATTTCTGCCAGTATAGCAGGTTCACCCTTTTCGGTAATATTATTTTCCGCACGTTGAATAGCGTCGTAAAATCTCTTTTTGTCAGTATCTTCAAGTTTCCTGTTATTCATGATGGCAAGCTCCGCCAGCATTCCTTCGCAGGAGGCGAGGGATTTGTCATTTTCAGAAATGATTTTAGCTATGGCCGGAGTCATCCTGTTTAGCAACGCAACTGTTCCTGTCGCGAGGATGAGGTTCAGAATCAGTAGAAACCATGTTCCAAGAAGTAGAGACCTTCGCATTTTCATGATTGACGGTTCTCCATGAGTTTCGCTATTGCATCGGGTTTTGAGATGACAATCAGGTTGTCTTCAGTATGCAGGACGGCTTGGGGGTTGGGCAGTGATATGGCGTCTGTTTTTGTACTGCGGATTGCTATGACGCTAATCTCGTAACGTTTAGGCAGCGACAATTCCAGAAGCGTCGATCCGGCAAAATGCTCCGGTATCTGGATTTCGGTTATATGCAGGTCGCTTCCCAGCGGCATGTCACTGATTACTTTCGCATAGATTAAACGGGATGAGAGTCGTTGTCCGAATTCCATTTCAGGGTTTACCACAAGGTGCGCACCGACAAGTTTCAGTATCCTGGCGTGAATCGTGTTGCAAGACCTGGCTACTACTCTCGAAACGCCATATTGCCTAAGTAGCGCGGTGCAGATAATTGAGCTTTCTTTGGATTCTTCTCCTATGGCGCATATTGCCAAATCCCTGTTGGAGGGCATTGCCTGCGCAAGCGCGTTTTCATCAGTGGCATCAAGCTGGATGGCTTCTATTCCCAGGCCGGATACAATATCTACAAGTTCTTTGCTTCGGTCAATGGCTAATACGTCTATTCCTTTTTCTGACAATGATTTAGCGACAGACATGCCAAATTTCCCCATGCCTATTACCAATGCCTGTTGCGCCATATTCATTACTCCCGTTTTTTCATTATGTGATTGGAATTTTAACTGATGGATACTGAGCGTTTTTCCTGAGAACCGGAGAGCTCAAAACCATGAACATAGTAAGAGGCCCTATTCTTCCCAGAAACATCGTAAGTATAATAATTACTTTGCCAATTTCGTCCAGCCGCTGAGTGGCTCCCGTTGACAAGCCGACTGTCCCCAGCGCGGAAAAAGCCTCGAATACGATATCCCGTACAGGAATTAACTGCGTGAGTTCCAGCGCCATCACCGAGATAAGTAAGAAAAGCAGTCCGGCTCCAATCACGGCTATTGATTTGTAAACAGTTTCAAATTCAATTTTATGGTTTCTCACAACAATATCCGGACGACCTCTTACGATTGACGACATACACAACACAAAAACCGCCAGCGTAGTAGTTTTTATCCCGCCCGCGGTACTGCCAGGACTGCCGCCGATAAACATGAAAACCAGCATTATCAAATAAACGGGGGGGCTTATGCTCGAGATATCTATGGAATTGAATCCGGCCGTACGGAGTGTTGCCGATTGAAACCATGCGTTGTGAATTTTATCCGCATACGAGAGATTGCTAAGGGTTGAATTCCATTCCATAGCAGCGATGACAACCGTTCCAGAGAGAAGAAGCAGAGCCGAGGAAACCAGCACTAAAAAGGCGGGAGGCGAAACTCTCCTGCCGAAAATAAAATCAGGAATAAACGCACATACGGCAGGAGAAAGCCCCCCGAGGATAATCAGTATTGCCACAATATGCAGAATTAACGGATGTTGCTGATAATCCATGAGACTGTTGGACTGCAAGGCAAATCCAGCATTGCAGAAAGCAGATATAGACGTAAAAACTCCTCTCCATAACGCTGTTAAGATATTGTCTTCGCGAAGATAGAAGAGGATTGTGAGAATGATAGCTCCGATGCTTTCGGCCAAGAGTGTAAATACGAGTACTCTGCGCAAAGACTTATAAAGTTGTCCGTGCTCATTGCCGTTCACCGTCGCTAAAATCCGTTCCTGTCTTAAACTGAAACGCTTTCCAATAGCATGCAAGGCTATTGTTGCTATTGCCATTATTCCTAATCCCCCGGCTTGTATAAGCAGAAGAATGAAAAACTGTCCAGTAATAGAAAAATCTACCGGAGTATCCAGAACTATAAGCCCGGTTACACACACCGCGCTTACTGAAGTGAATGCGGCATCTATAGGAGCTATCCATTTATCCGAAGCGGAAGCCGCGGGAAGCATAAGTAAAAGCGTCCCGACAGTTATCAATCCGAAAAAAGTTGAGACAAGTAGTCTTGCAGGATGCCCCAAAAGTGGTTCAATCCATGAAGTGTCTTCCGTTTTTGAAGTCAGGGACTGAGGCAGAAAAACAAGGCATCCAACAGGCCATAAAATAGAAAAACCAATCAGATGCTCATTATGCACAAAACCGGAAATAACAACAATCAAAACCAGAAGAAAAAAGAGAATGTTCAGCCATGCACGAATCCTGTGAGAATCCCTGATCGACCACAATATTCCCAGTGTTCCGGCAATTAATCCGCATACCGCCGCAGTCGACGGTACCAGCATATAGTGTCCCCTGTAAAAGACAAAAGTGATAACCAGAAACGGTATCGCCGCGATTGCCGCAGAACGCGCCCTGAATAAAATACGCTCCATTTGCTTTATGCTGCGATAAACGTTTCTTGCCTTCGGCATGTTTTCGCTTACAAAATATACGAAAAAAGATAATCCGACGACAGTGAGCAGCGTCCCCATCGGAGATGTCAATATTTTAGGCAGACACGCCGAAGCTGAAAGGAAAAAACCGCTGAATGCAAAAAGTTTTGCCAATCCCGGACTTGTCGGACAGTATATTATACCTGCGAGAATAGAAATGGCCGACAAAGAAAATATAACAGCTATCCACGGCATATGAAGCAAAGAACTAAGTCCATAAGACCACGAGCAAATAAGAAGCGGGATTACAGTAAGGGTATAAAGGACACCTTCCAGTTTCAACGCCTGTAACGCCGAATTTGGAATATCGTCATTGTCTGATTTTTTAAACACAAAAGTCATACAATCCTAGATTCATAATATTCGATATACTTGCGGTTAAAGTACTCCTGCAACAACAGATATTCAATAAGTTGCAATTTCCTTCTTTTATATATGTTGTTTATCTTTCCGGTTGCTTTGATCTCATCGTAATCCGTCATTTCCTGGGGGGGGCAAATAAAAAACAGGGCAGGTTTACTATTCGTGGACTCCGTATATCGTTTTTTTTATCCAGGAATTCGTGTTATCATGGGGTAAAACAAGGTATCACAAGGGAATGGTACTCGATGGTGCTTTGAGCTGTAAGCCGTTGATATTTAAGATGGTGGTGGGGGGTGGATTCGAACCACCGAAGTCGTAGACAGCAGATTTACAGTCTGCCCCCTTTGGCCGCTCGGGAACCCCACCATTGAGGACTGTTTAATGAACTGGATTTTCCTAAACAGAGCCATTAAGATAGTCTGCCTTTTATAGTAGTCAAACCGCAAAAAGCCTAAAATCCTAAAAAAATAAACAGCGGGGCTTTTTTAAAGAAATTTCTGAAACAGCTCTTGACTTGCCATAGGTTTTGCGGTAAAATAAAACCAAACAGTTGGTTTTATTTATTGAAGGAAGCTAAATTGATAATAGAAAACGAAGCTCAACTTGACGACGTTCTCTCCGTTCCCTGTCCCGAGCTGGTCGCGATGATGAAAAGGCTCGACGGCGACATCATGGTGCTCGGAATAGCTGGGAAAATGGGCCTTACACTTGGTCGGATGGCCGTGAATGCGGTGAAAGAGGCAGGTGTGCCGAATAAAGTTATAGGGGTTTCCCGTTTTAGCGAGCCGGACTCGGAAAGGAAGCTCAACGAATGGGGAATCGAAACCATAAAATGCAATCTTCTCGACCAGAATTCGGTAAATAAGTTGCCGAAAGCGAAAAATGTGATATATATGGCGGGGCGTAAATTCGGGACGGACGGTGCCGAGGACCTAACCTGGGCCATGAATGTGACCGCCCCCGCGTATGTTGCTTCTCATTTCAAGGAAAGCCGGATTGTTGTCTTTTCGACAGGCTGCGTTTATCCGCTTATTCCCTTGAAATGCGGCGGATGTACCGAGGTCGACAGTCCCGTTCCCGTCGGCGAGTACGCGCAGTCCTGTCTGGGGCGTGAGCGTGTATTTTCGTACTTTGCAAAGGCGAACCGCACGCCGGTACTGCTTTTCCGTCTGAACTATGCGATCGATCTTCGCTATGGCGTACTTCACGATATCGGTTCAAGTGTCTGGCAGGGAACTCCTGTGCCGGCGTCGGTCGGGCATTTCAATATCATCTGGCAGGGTGACGCTAACAACCGCGCGCTTCTTTCCCTTGAGCATTGCGAGTCGCCCGCCGTTCCTCTGAATATCACCGGGCCTGAAACGGTATCTACAACCTTTATCGCCGAGTATTTCGCTAAGATTATGGGCAAGACGGTCACGTATTCCGGCGAGTCAGCCGATGTGGCCTATTTGAACAATGCAGCGAAGTCCTTCAGGCTTTTTGGGTATCCAACGGTTTCGCTTTCCGAGATGATGGATTTGCAGGCTCATTGGATAATGGAAGGCGGAAAAAGTCTCGGCAAGCCGACTCATTTTGAAGTAAATAACGGTAAATACTGAAAAGAGGGGAACAAGCCATGAAGATAGGCAATATTGATAAGGAAATCCTTTCAAATGTAAGAAAAGGGTGCGTTATCCCGGCAATGCCTTTGGCGCTCGATGGGAACAGAATTTTTGACCCCATCTGTCAGCGCTCGCTCGCGAGGTACTACATAGACGCCGGGGCAGGGGGGATAGCTGTTGGCGTTCACTCCACACAGTTTGAGATAAGAGACCCTGAGATTGGGCTTTTTGAGACTGTCCTTTCAAAAGTTTCGGATTTTATAGACGAATGGTCGGAGAAGAGGGAAAAGAAGATTTTCAAAGTTTCCGGCATATGCGGAAAGACTCCACAGGCACTGAAGGAGACAGCCTTTGTTCTTTCGAAGGGCTATCATGCTGCTCTTCTCAGCCTTTCGGCGTTGAGTAATTCTAGCGAAGACGAAATGATTGAACATGTGAAAGCTGTCGCAAATGAGATTCCGGTGATAGGGTTTTATCTTCAGCCTTCTGTTGGCGGCTGCGCGCTTCCGTATTCCTTCTGGCGCCGCTTTGCAGAAATAGAAAACGTCATCGCCATAAAAATGGCTCCATTCAACAGATATCAGACTTTTGACGTTGTTCGTGCCGTCTGCGATGCGGGGAAGGAAAGCGATATAACGCTCTATACAGGCAATGACGACAATATCCTTATCGACTTGCTTACGGAATACAAAGTTGCCACGGAAAAAGGTACGAAGAAAATCAGAATTAAAGGAGGGCTGCTTGGGCACTGGTGCGTATGGACACAGAAAGCGGTCTCGCTTCTGAGTGAGGTTCATTCAGTTATCTCCGAAGGCCGCGCTATTCCTTCCGAAATGCTTACGCGCGCCGCCGAGATTACCGATAGCAACGCCGCATTTTTCGATCCCGCTCACGCGTTTGCCGGTTGCATCCCCGGAATTCATGAGATACTTCGCCGTCAGGGGCTTATAAAAGGCACATGGTGCCTTAATCCGAAAGAAGTTCTTTCGCCAGGGCAGAGTGAAGAAATAGACCGTGTTTACAGGTCATATCCGCATCTGCACGATGATGACTTCGTGAAATCTTATCTCAATGAATGGGGGAGGGATTGAATCGTGCAGAAAAGGGCTCTTGAGACTAGAGGCAGAATACTCGCCTCCGCGGTAAAGCTGTTTTCAAAGTCCGGCTACCACGGAACAAGTGTCGATCTTATCGCCGAAAAGTCTGCCTGCAACAAGCAGCGCATATACGCATATTTTGGTGGTAAGGCGGCACTTTTTGAAGAATCATTGCGGCATGTTTTTGAGGAGGTGAACCGCTCGGACGAAGTCCTTATGAACATCACGAAAGATTCTCTTCCCGATATGACGGGTATTATTCTGCGTCATTATTTCAGCGTGCACAAAGCTCATCCGGATTTCTGGCGTCTTATTTCATGGGCCAATCTTGAAGATGAACCATTTCATAAATGCCTTAAAGATATAAAGGAGAAGAGCTACTCATACCTGAAGAAGCTTTATGGAGAGGGACAGTCGGCCGGCATATTCGAAAGGAAAGTATCCTTCGAAGTATATATTTTTACGATAATGTCAATTTCCTTTATTTACTATTCGAACAGAAGGACACTTTCCCACTCGCTTGACGAGAAGCTTTTTACAGCTAAAGGTGCCGAGAATCTCATTGTGGAAGCAGAGCTGCTCCTTGGCCCGTGCCGTCAGCAAATGCAGTGAGTGAAAACGACACAGTTCTGTTCAACTGAACAGTCTGGTTTGTAATATGAGCATTGAGGCTGTAAAGTACGCGAAATAGTTTGTGGGGAGTATTGTCGGAATGCCTGCTACAAAAAGTATTTTCAAAGTCAATCTCTACAGTTGGTTTGCCACTATCTGTGCTGTCAGCATTGCTTTTTCAGGATTCTTTATTTATCAGAAGATACAGGAGTATCATGGACGAATAAGGATTTTTGAGGGAAACAATCAGCAGTACCGCGAAGACATTCTTGCGATGCAGGTCGAGAGTGTTATGAAATATCTCTCATGGCGTTCTTCGGTACTGAAGGATGGGCCTGTCTCCGGATCTCAGAAGAATCTTGTAGTTAACGAGATAAGAAATATAAAATTCGGGCCGTCTTCGGATGGCAACGTTTTTGTGATGTCATCCAATGGTACCGTTCTTGCGCATCCGGCGGGAAAGCTCCTTGAGGGCCGCAAATATGCGTCAGGCCGAAATCCGGCGATACTTAAGAGCATAATCCACGCATCTAAACGTCGGGGCGGCGGGTTCACTAGTTACGAGGAACTTTCTGCGGACACGGGAGCTCTTGATAAAAAAATTATATATTCTTCTTATTTCCAGCCTTGGGATTTGGTGGTATGCGCGGAGCTTGATCCATTCGCCGTCAGGAGGGTCTTTGTAGAGAACAAGACCAATCTGAAAATAGCACTCATCTGCGAGACCGGTTTTATCATCTTCATGTGTCTGGTTGTGACAGTCCTTGCCATCGGATTTTCATATTCCGTTTCCAAAGTGCTTAAGAAAGAGGTTGACCTTATAACATCCTATCTTGAGGACTCCGTGAACGGCAGTCCCTGCATGGATATGTCGCTTTTTAGATTTACTGAGCTTAAGTTCATCGCAATCAATGCCGTCAAAATGATTGCCAAAATAAAATACCTTGTAGCCAGAATAAAAGAAATGGCGATCAACTCCGAACGTTCCAGCCGCGCCAAAAGCTGCTATCTCGCCAATATGAGCCACGAAATAAGAAATCCCCTCAACGGCATCCTCGGGATGGCTGAACTCCTGAAGGATACAAATCTCGATAAGGAGCAGAAGGAATACCTTCTCGCAATTTTTGCGTCCTGCCATTCACTCGTTTCTCTGGTTAACAGTATAAGGGATTTTTCCGCAGGTGAGACCGGGAATATTGAGATCGTTAAACAACCTTTCAACCTGAAAAACCTCTTGACAAAAGTAGTCGACTACGAAGAGCCGGACGCTGTGAATAAAAATATAAAACTTTCTTTCAACATCTCAGACGAAGCCCCTGAATGGGTTGAAGGTGATTCAGGGAAAATTTTCCAGGCACTTACTACGCTTGTTGAAAATGCGCTTGTCTTTATTGAGTCGGGCTCTATTTCTATTTCACTTTCTTGCAATCAGCGCGATGACGAACGGGCCGAACTGCTTTTTTCCGTCACAGATACGGGGCCTGGTATCTCAGAAGATAAACAGGATCTTATATTTGATTTTGCGCATCATGATATTTCAGTCTCCAGCGAGTTTGCCTCCGTCAGTCTGGGACTTGCCGTCTGCAAAGAGCTTGTAGAAGCTATGGGCGGTAAAATCCGGATTTCCAGCGAGGACGGCAAAGGCGCCACGTTCAGCTTTACTATTCCTGTGCTGATAGCGAAGGGGGCTTTGGCAGAAGAGAACGTTGCCGATATTTTCGTTGAAACTTTGCGCCGAGACATTAAGGTTCTTCTCGTAGAGGATGATCCGATAAATCAGAAGGTCGGGATAAGTTTCCTTAAACGCGCTGGCTGTGAATCTGTTGACATCGCCTTTAACGGTCTTCAGGGAGTGGATAAATTTAGGTCAGGCAACTACGACATAATCTTTATGGACTGCGAAATGCCGAAGAAGGACGGATATGTCGCAACTTCCGAAATCCGAAATCTGGAAAAAGGCGAAAAAAGAATTCCCATAATCGCACTTACGGCCAACGCCTTGCAGGCAGACAAGGAAAAGTGTCTCAAGGCGGGTATGGACGACCATCTGTCAAAACCAGTTAGTTCCGAAGCAATTGCCGCGATACTGGCTAAGTACTTTTCCGTATAGCGGACTCAGTTTTTATTCAGCGGATATCAAGCTCGATCTGGAGCCCTGTGCCGAGAGGTCTGAGTTTGCCCGGCAGAGCTGAAGAAAGCGCGCAATAGCCTTCTATCCCCGTGCAGTGACCGAGGTGGAGCATTGTGTCGCGCGTTTCGAAGAACCGCGATATTTTTACGATTTCGGGGAAGGGGGCTTCTTTTGTATGACTGCCCCCGATAATGTGGCTCACGGGTTTTCCTGAGATCTTCTCCGCATACTTGCACATCTCGTCAATTCCGTTATGGCCGCAGCCAGCAATGAGGCATGAGGATTCTTTTCCTGAAATCAGCATGGATAGTTCATCTTCGAAGCGGTCGGACATTTCATTTCCATTTTCAGCAATCGTTGTAAAGGGCCAATTTTCGTAGAACTGCGTGCGTCCGCCGGGGATTGAAAAAAGAGTTATGGCATCTGAAATATCTTTTGAAGCCTCAATGAATTCCACTCTGTTCTCGAGTTCCGCAAGAGAAATAGTGTTTTTTGCTCTTTCAGGTATGCCGACATTTTTGAAACGTCCGTTTTTTCTCGAAAATTTTTCATCCATTGCTTTTCTGCTGAGATAAAGTGTTGCGCGCGGCGCTACGGCAAGGGCCTTTTCAATGCCGCCGGTGTGGTCATAATGTCCGTGGCTTAGGATTATCGCATCGGCACCGAAAAGCTCGATCTGCATTTTCATGGCGTTGGCCGAGAACATGTTATTCGGCCCTGTATCGAAGATGGCGTTAAGGTTTTCAGTTTCAATAAGGGCAGAGAAACCCTGGCAGGCTTCAAACGGATAAGCGGTGGCATAATTGTCCGTCAGTATTGAAATTCTGACAAGTCCCATCTGCGGCGCGCCCCTATTTTTGTCTGAAAATTATTCTGCCTTTGTTCAAGTCATAGGGTGACATTTCCAGGGTTACCGCATCTCCGGGCAATATGCGTATGAAATTCAATCGCATCTTGCCGCTTATGTGCGCCAGTACCATGTGTTTGTTTGACAGCTCGACTTTGAACATGGTGTTGGGCAGCAGTTCCCTGACAACACCCTCGACCTTGATTATGTCTTTAGCCACGTTAATATCTCCGGTTGGTTGTCGGTTATTAGTACCGTATGCTCGAAATGGGCAGAGACTTTTCTGTCCAGCGTTCTTACTGTCCAGTTGTCCGGTTCGGTATAGACCTTATGGGTCCCGAGATTGAGCATTGGCTCTATCGCGAGTACCATTCCGGGGTTGAGCATCGGTCCTCTATTGTTTGTTACGAAATTAGGTATTTCAGGCGGCTCGTGCAGCATTGTGCCGCATCCGTGCCCTACATATTCCCTCACTATTCCAAGGCCCGCTTTCCGGGCCGTCTTTTCTATTTCAGCGCTGATATTCCGGATGTAATTGCCTTTCAAGGCGGCACTTATTCCGGCCATGAGGGCCTCTTCGGTTTTTTCGAGAAGCATAAGTATGCCCGGGGCTGGTGCCCCCAGGACGAAGGATTTTGCCGTATCGCCGATGGCCCCGGCGATATTTACGCCGATATCAATGCTTACCACGTCGCCTTCACGCATAATCTCCTCTAACGAGCCTATCCCATGTACTACCTTGTCGTTCAGGGAGATACATGTTTGTCCAGGGTATCCCCTGTATCCGAGAAAAGCGCTCTTTCCGCCTCGTGATGCGATTAGATTTCCCGCGATATCGTCAAGTTCCTTGGTCGACATGCCGGGAGCGGCTATTGATATAAGCTGCTCGCGGACAAAGGCCGCAGCCTGTGCTGCTATTTTGATGGCACTTATTTCTTCTGGCGTGTGGATTACAAAATCTCTAGCCATTACTTTAGCACCTTGAGCAAGGCTGTGTAGGACTCTTCCTTTGGAAGACCGGCGTTTATTTCGCTTAACAGCTTTTTGTCTTCATAAAATGCAATCAGCGGTGACGTCTGTTCTTCATATACTTTCAGGCGGTTTACCGCGGTCTCGTATGAATCATCGGGGCGCTGAAAAAGCTCTCCGCCGCATTCATCACAGATGCCTTCTTTTCTGGGCCGTGCGAATATTTTATTAAAATTGATGCCGCATGATTTACAAGTAAGTCTTGCCGTCAATCGTTTTATCAGAAGGTCCTTTTCGGCCTTGAAATATATTACCAGATCAAGTTTCCTGTTTGTCTTAATGAGTTCCTTTTCAAGGAGTTCAGCTTGCCTTACTGTCCGGGGGAATCCGTCAAGGATGAACCCATCCGCGCAATCTTTTTCCTCGAGCCTGCTTCCTGTCATTTCGGCTACAATCTCATCCGGTACGAGTTGGCCTTTGTTTACATATTCCTCTGCTTTTTTCCCGAGTTCGGAACCCTTATTAATTTCCACACGGAAGATATCGCCCGTAGATATGTGGGGGAGGCTGGATTCTTCCCTCAGCATTGCCGAAAGAGTCCCTTTCCCCGCTCCGGGCGGTCCGAGAAGCACCAGGTTTTTCATTTTAAACATATTCATCAGGCCTCAATTTTGATTTTATCCTCTTCTAATTTAGCACGGATGTGCGCATATTAAAAGGCTCATTCATGCCATCTGCCGATGCTTTTTAGGAATTCTCCTATTGAAGTGCTCTCCATTTCTGTCTGTTCGCCGGTTTTCATATTTTTGCAGACAATCAGATTTTTCTCCAGTTCGTTGTCTCCGCATATCAGGGCGAATGACGCTGCGACTCTGTCAGCCGCACGCATTTGAGCTTTAAGGCTTTTTATATCCACCTCGGCTATTACGGGTATTCCAGCATGCCGGAGTTTGGAGGCAAGCGCCATATTGAAGTCTCTGGCCTTTTCTCCTAATGCGGCGAGAAAGACACATCCAGGGCCTTTTTCCGGAAGCCCTGCGTCCAGCGATTCCCGTGCCATGAGCAACCTCTCGATGCCTGCCGCAAATCCGACGCCTATAACCGGTTTCTTATTTTCTGGGAGGAATATTTCGTAACGTCCCCCGCCTGCTATGGCGTTCTGCGCTCCGAGTCCTGGGTGAGAAACTTCGAAGACCGTGTGTACGTAGTAGTCAAGTCCCCTTACGAGCCTTGGCGATACCTCGAAATCGGCGCCGCCCGCAGAGAGGGCGTTGCACACTTTATCAAAGTAGCCTCTTGTTTCGGGGCTGAAGAATGTTGTCGCGTCGGGCGCCGAATTTATAAACTCCTGGCATTGCGGCTGTTTACAATCAAGTATTCGCCATACGTTTCTTGAGAGCCTTGCCTTGCAGTCCTCGCAGAGGGCAGTCTCAGATTTTGAAAAATGTTCTCTGAGCTTTTCTTCCGCCGGTTTGCGGTCTTCCGCCGTGCCGCGGGTATTTATCTGAAGCTTTGAATTCCTTATTCCGCTTTCTTCCAGAAAGTGCATGAGCATAAGTATTGATTCGGCGTCAAGCTCGGGCGCGACATGTCCGACATTTTCGACGCCGACCTGATGAAACTGCCTTTTGCGTCCGGCTGCCGGCCTTTCGCCTCGGAACATCGGCCCCATGTAAAAGACCCTTTTCTCGTTGCCGTTCATGACATCTGTATTGAGCAGCGCCCTCATTACTCCGGCAGTACCCTCCGGCCTGAGTGTGAGACTTCTTCCGCCTCTGTCTTCGAATGTATACATCTCCTTCTGAACTACTTCAGTATCCCCCCCGATTCCTCTTTCAAATACTTCGGTATATTCGAAGACGGGAGTTCTGAGTTCTCCGTAGCCATAGAGTGAAAAGATTTTTATTGCGGATTCTTCGATGAAGCGCCATGAGGCGGCCTCTTCCGGAAAGATATCCGAAGTCCCAGGAGGCGGTAGTGATTTTGACATTTTCTTGTCCCGTATAAATTCAGTTAATATATTGTCGCCAGCAAATGAAAATGGGTGAATGCTGCTCATTTGTGTCCAGCCTCTGGCTGCTGGAAAAAAATATGCCTCGCATCTGATAATACGAGGCATTTTTCATAAACATTGTAAAGCGGAAAACCGCTTATCTTTTTCTGAGAGTTTTCGGTTTGAGTTTTTCAACGCGCTCTTTGAGCTCTTTGCCGGCGCGGAACTTAACAACAACTCTTTCAGGTATTACAACTTCATTTTTCGGCTTGTTCGGGTTACGGCCCTTGCGGCTCTTTCTTATTTTAACTTCGAATATACCAAAATTTCTGAGTTCTATGTTTTTGCCGGAGGCAAGTTCATCGCCCATGTAATCAAGAGTTTTTTGTACTACGGCAGCGACATCGCTCTGTGTCAGGCCCGTTTCGGACGATATCTTCACGACGATATCTCTCTTTGTCATTTTTTGATTCTCCTATTTAAAAATGAACGTTAAAATAAATTGAAACAGGTCAGTAAAATAATGCATAAGCTTCAGCAGTCAAAGGTAATAATGTAAAAAAGAGGTTTTTTTTTCAGGATGCCGTGATTTTTTGAATCAGTGCGAGGAGGGTTTCAAGGTTTGGTGATTCGGCGGATGATGGCGTCAGGTGCGGTATTTTCCCGTCGGGTTTAAGGATTCCCGAGATATTTTCCAACAATACTCTGCCTTCTGAAACTTTAAGCGACTTAAATCCGGCGCGGGCGGTGCATATTTTTATTTTCATCAGTGCCGCCATGTTCAAGGTCTCTCGTGGAATACTCCCGTACCTGTCTTTGAGTTCTGACAAAAGTTCTTCTATTTCAGAATGTTTTGATGCTGAACACATTTGTCTGTATGCCTCCAGCCTGAGTCGTTCCGAGCTTATGTATTCTGGCGGTATGCAGACTGGGATTTTGCCGGGCGGCGCTTTGTGCCCATAAGATATAAAGTCGATTGCGATATCTACTTCAGGCAGGAATTCAAGATTCTTTTCTCCCTTAAGCTGCGCTACGGTTACGCGTAGTATTTGACAGTACAGTTCGAAGCCGATTGCGTTTATATGTCCGCTCTGCTCCTGTCCCAGCAGGTTTCCTGAACCTCTGATCTCCAGGTCGCGGAGCGCAAGTTTAAATCCGGCGCCCAGTTGTGTGTAGCGCCTGATGGCTGCTATTCTTTTTCTCGCGTCGGATGTAATTATATCATGCTCGGGCAGAAGCAGGTAGGCGTATGCCTGATTTTTCCATCGGCCGATTCTTCCTCTGAGCTGATAAAGTTCGGCGAGCCCGAAGCGGTCGCAGCGTTCTATAATTATTGTGTTGGCGTTTGGGATGTCAAGGCCGGACTCTATTATCGTGGTGGAAACGAGTACGTCGATTGAGCCTGAGATGAATTCAGACATGACAAGTTCCAGTTCGTCCTCATCCATCTTTCCATGAGCTGTCTCGAAGCGCACGTCGGGCATAAGTCTTCTTAGATTATCGCAGGTTTCCTCTATCGACTTTACACGGTTGTGGAGGTAGAATGCCTGTCCGCCGCGGCTTATTTCATTCTGGATTGCCGATACTATCAACGCCTCGTCGTAGCGCGAGACAATTGTCTGGACGGGGAGTCTTTTTCCGGGCGCGGTCATTATTGTGCTCAGGTCGCGCATACCCGCCATGGACATGTAAAGGGTCCTGGGGATTGGAGTCGCCGTCATCGTGAGAATGTCGACAGTGGCGCGGAGCTTTTTGAATTTTTCCTTGTGTTCGACACCGAAGCGCTGTTCCTCGTCAATCACGACAAGACCGAGGTTGGAGAACGTCACGTCTCCCTGCACAAGCCGGTGGGTTCCTATCACTATATCGACCTTGCCTTCCGCGAGACGCTTTATTATGTCCCTTTGCTCTGCCGGTGATTTGAAGCGGCTGAGGGTCTCTATTATGATCGGGTATTCGGCGAAACGTTCCGAGAAACTGTAGAAGTGTTGCTGCGCGAGAATCGTCGTGGGGACAAGTACTGCGGCCTGTCGGCCCGCCGAGACGCATTTGAAGGCTGCTCTTATAGCAACTTCGGTTTTGCCGTAGCCGACATCTCCGCAGAGGAGACGGTCCATCGGGTCGGGGCGCATCATGTCCCCTTTTATTTCTCTTGACGCTTTGATCTGGTCCGGAGTGTCCTCATAGGGGAACGCGCTTTCAAACATTTTCTGCCATATATCGTCTTCGGGAAATGCGAACCCTGATGCCGTTGCCCTCATTGCCTGTATTTTTATCATTTCGAGGGCGAGGTCCCTGACCGATCTTGACGCCGCGAGTTTTGCCCTGTCCCAGTGGCGTGAGCCTACGTGGCTCAGTCGCATGTCACTTTTGCCCGAGCCGATATATCGTGTTATCATATTTGCCTGGAGGAGCGGGATATACATTTTTTTCTCTTCGGCGAACTCCATTACTATGACTTCTTGTAATGCTCCCATGGTTTTTATCTCGCGGATGCCTTTGTATATCCCGATACCGTGAATGAGATGCACGACGGTATCGCCTTCTTCGATGTCCGCAAACTGCTGGAGCGGGGCTTCTGTGGCTTTTTCCTTGTCTGGCGCAATGTCAATAAGTATCTCGGGCCTTTTCTTCAATGCCGCCGCCGAATAGAATATTTCCCGCTCGGTGAGGAATACAATCTTTTCAATGGGAAATATCATCCCGTAAGGCAGCTCGGCCTTTCCTGTCTCGACTGATGAAGCATCAAGTTTATGCTCTGCGCACCACTTGATGATATGTGCCTCGGATGCCTCGTTTGTTCCGAGAAGTGCCGCCTTGTAACCCGTACTTACCCATTGCCTTACCTGGTCTGCCGTGAGTTGGCGCATTATTTCGCCGGCTCCGGCCGCGCTTTCGTCGGGAAGCTCGCAGCAAAGGTGAGCGGCGGATGGGAAACATGGCGAAACTGGAGAGTTTTCACTTGCGAGCGCGGACTCCACACTGTCCAGGAGTTTAATGATTTTTCCGCTTTTACCCGTCTCCATAAGTCTATCCCATTTTCCTATATCCTCAGGGGATGAGAATTTTTCAATGTGTGCCTTCGTCTGCTGCGGGAAAAGCGCGGCGAACAGAGCAAATTTCCCTTTCATGCATTCAATAAACGGGATCTCATCGGCGTTTTCGCCTGGCATGGCCGCTCTTCGGATAATGCGGCATGAATCGACTTCACGCAATGACCTCTGAGTTTCTGACGAGAATTCCCTTATCGACTCTACTTCATCTCCCCAGAATTCAATTCTTACCGGGTGAGCGGCGGATGGTGAAAAAACATCTATGATTCCGCCCCGCTTTGAGAACTCTCCGGGCGCACTTACCTCAAATTCATCGTCATAATCAAGCTCTACCAAACTCCTCAGTAACTTCTGAAACGGATATTTCATCCCTCGGTGAACCTCAAGCTGGGACAGAATTATTTTTTCAGGAGGCAGTGTGGGAGAAAGAAATCCGGCTGCGCTGGAAATTATTATTCCGGAATTTCCGCTGAAAGCATCGAAAAGCGTCTTGGCTCTTTCTGGTTCCGCACCCGGCATGAATCTTATTCCTGATGAGACCTCGGGAAGGAATGAAACATTGATGTCCAACTCAAGTGTTTTTATCCAGAGAACGGTCTCCGAGAATATTCTTTCGGCGTCAATGAGTATCGGTGCGGAGAGGAGCAGCGGTCTGTTTCCGCCGAGTGCAAGTTTCAAGGCAAGCGGAGCCGCAGCTTCCCTTTCCACGTTCCTGAAGAACTCCGGAATCGGAGCTTTTTCGGTCGTAACCCAGTTTTTTATTGAGGCAAACCAGCCTTTTTTTATTCCTTTAGCCCTTGACATTTACGGTATTTCGGATAAATTTTTCTCTTTTTGTATAGCATTGCTGATGAGAATATACATTTTTTTGCATATTTTTCATGCGACAATGAATAATAAAAATATTAAATCGAATAGATTGAAAGAATGGCTGTGTTAAAAAAAATGTCGAAAAAAGAAGACAAAAGCAGCAAAAAATCTACAGCGAAAGCTCAGATAAAAAAAGAAGTTAAAAAAACTTCCGCCGTAGCTGCATCGGCAAAAAAGAGTACCGGTAATGCCGGGAAAAAAAGTGCCGCCGCTCTCGGAGGAAAAGATAATAATAAAAAGCCTACGAATAAAAAAACGGATGCTAAAAAGGCAATTCCTGTGAAAAAACATTCAGTCAAGGAAGCTGTCGTTAAAGCTTCGGTTAAAAAGGTACCGGCTGTCAAGGCTCCCGTGAAGAAGATTCCTGTCAAAAAGGCAGCACCTGTCAAAAAGGCGTTACCTGTCAAAAAGGCGGTACCTGTCAAAAAGGCGGCACCTGTCAAAAAGGCATTACCTGTCAAAAAGGCGGTACCTGTCAAAAAGGCAGTACCTGTCAAAAAGGCGGTACCTGTCAAAAAGGCATTACCTGTCAAAAAGGCATTACCTGTCAAAAAGGCATTACCTGTCAAAAAGGCGGTACCTGTCAAAAAGGCGGTACCTGTCAAAAAGGCGGTACCTGTCAAAAAGGCGGTACCTGTCAAAAAGGCGGTACCTGTCAAGGAAGTTTCAGCTAAGACGGCCCCTGTGGTCGCAAAGCCCTCAATAAAAAAAGCCCCGGAGAAAAAGACTGCTATAGTCAAAGCTCCGGTTGTTGTCAAAGCTCCGCTACCGACTGTTTCCAAAATTGTTGAACAGCCGTCAAAGGCTGTGAAACCTTCTCCGTCAACCGCAAAAAAAATGGTAGGTAAGCCGGATTCCAAGGATTCTCAAAAAACTAAAAAACAGAGAAGAGACGCGCTTGCCGGACTGGGATATACCGAAGAGGAGCTTAAGCTTCTGGCAGAGACCGAGGGGTTTATTCCTGTTGTTGTCGAGCCGATGCCGGAAAAAGATTCTGAGGACGAAACTCTTCCTGCTGAAGATATTGCCGAGTTTGAGGATTTGGAAGACTTTGACGAGAAGGTTATCCTTGAAGAAATCCAGGATGAAAAAATAGAAGACTATGATCTCAGTGAGCTTCCCGATTTCGATGATGATTCCAATAAGAAACAGAAGACCAAAAAGGATCGCGAAGCGGAAAGAAAACTAGCCCTCAAGGGTAAGCAGGTTACTATTTCCAAGAATGACACAATGAAGCTCTATATGGGCGAAATCGGACAGATATCACTTGTGTCAAAAGAAGAGGAAGTCGAGCTTGCCGCCAGGATTCACGGACATGACCGTCACGCATACGATGACGCCAGGGCCGTTCTTATCAAGGCGAACCTCAGGCTCGTTGTGAAAATAGCCCATGACTTCAAAGGTCTCGGACTCCCTCTGCTCGACCTTATCTCAGAAGGTAATATCGGCCTCATGAGGGCCGTTGAAAAATTCGACCCCGCAAAAGGCGCGAAGTTTAGCTCATACGCGGCATGGTGGATAAAGCAGTCCATGCGCAGAGCACTTGCCAATCAGAGCCGGACGATAAGAATTCCAGTCCAGTCGGCGGGCAAGATAAATAAAATAAAATCAGTCAGAATGAAGCTTACCGAAGAGCTCGGACGCGAACCGACCGACGCTGAAATAGCCGGGCATCTCGACTTCAGTGAGAGGACTGTAGCTGGACTGCGTCTCGCGGATTTGAGGACATTTTCGCTTCACGATCCTATCCAGCAGGGCGAGGACGGCGAGTTTCAGGACATTATCCCGGACCGCGGCGCCATGACCCCCGACAGGATTCTCGGCGACGTAGAGTCTGTGGACAGGCTTCTGAACCTTCTGCTTGATCTCGACCCCAGGGAACGGATGATACTCAAGATGCGTTTCGGACTCGACGGCAGTCGCCCGAAGACACTGGAGGAAGTTAGTCAGCAGATAGGCAGGACCCGCGAAAGAGTAAGGCAGATACAGAACCAGGCCCTCACCAAGCTCAGAACGATGCTTGCTGATGAGGCTGATTTTGTAAGCGAATGATTTTTTGCTTGAAGGATTGTAATAATCCCGTCAAGCTGTATCTTATTGACTGTTTTTGGCGATTTTACTATTGTGAGAGGAGGTGATTTATCCATGGAAGTTACAGAAGTACGTCTTAAGAAAGGCGAAGCGATAGACCGTGCGTTGCGCAGACTCAAGAAAAAGCTGGATAAGGAAGGCACCTTGAAGGAACTCCGTAATCGCAGGCACTACGAAAAGCCTAGCGAAAAGAAACGCCGTAATAGCAAAAAGCACTAGAGAAAGCTTTCTACAATTATAAGGTTTCAGGGCGTCCCGGAAATGTTTTCGTAACGCCCTTTTTTATTTAATATGCCCGATAATTTTTCCGATATAGCTCCAGCTAAGAGAAAATGGGGATTCCTCCCCATTCTTGATTATTATGTTTTCAGCCAGTTCATGATTCCGCTTTCCGTACTCATAATCGGCTTTATACTCCTTTTTGTCATAGGGGATATATTTAATGACCTTCAGGACTTCCTGGAGTCCGATACCGATAGAGCAAAACTGCCTATCATGATAGAATACTTTATTCTTCTGCTTCCGGGGAACATACGCTTCATCCTTCCGATATCAGTGCTCCTTTCCTGCATGTACACCATGGCTAACTTCGGTAAAAATATGGAAGTTACTGCTATGAGGGCGTCGGGAATATCGCTTCTTCGCTGCGGCGGCTCAATTTATGTGGTGGCCTTGATTATAACGGGTATAAATTTCTGGTTCAACGAGCAGCTGGTACCTGTCTGTGAAAGCCGTGCCGAAACTCTGAAGGACAAAACGACCAGAGGCGATGCCTACAGGTCTGACCTTCAGAATATGCTTACCTACGTAAGTCCGAACAAAAAACACACCTGGCTTTTTAAATATTTTACTGAGGCTGGCGTTCAGAAGGAAGTAATGCTGAAAAGCTATTTGCTCCCCGAGTCAGCCATGGAAAACAGAAAACTTATCTACGATATCCAAGCGGCAGAGTCCAGTTTTGTCCCCGGCGAAGGATGGGTGTTCAAGGATGGTACGATTACCCTTTATACCGAAGACGGTTTTATGCCGAGGAACCCCGAACCATTCCAAAGGCTAGTGAAAGGTGTGGATGAACTGCCGGAAACCCCCTCCGAAATATTGAACTCTGCCCGCCCGCCGGAAGACCTGCCGACATGGTCCATATGGCAGATACTTCATTTTACCAAAGACATGGATGATATTTGTCGCTACAAGTACGCCACTATATTTTTCCACAGGATTGCCTTTCCGTGGTCATGCCTTATCGCCGTTTTTCTCGGAATCCCTCTCGCCGCTAAAAACGAACGCGGGGGTATTTTCAAGTCCATCCTCTCGGCGGTAGCCGTTATCATCGTATACCAGATGTCCTCGGAAGTATTTCTTGTCCTCGGCAAGCAGGGCTATCTTTATCCTGTGGTTGCCGGACTCTTTCCAACTATACTCTTTATAGCGTACGGCTGGTATAACATAGTTAAACAGAACGCCTGATCATTATGCCGAAAAAAGTCAAACAGAATGCCTATAGGGGATTTATTGGTTTTTTGGTGACGCCGATTCTTTTCGTCAATCTCTTTGTAATCTGGAAGCTCTACCGTTCCGCCGGGCACTGGGCCTTTACTGTCATTCCTTATTCGCTGGATGAAAAACTTACGTATCTCGCGATGCTTCTGCTCTTGAACTCTCTGGCCCTTGTGGTACTTGTTCTTTACGTGAGGTTCGCGCGTTCATGATAAAAATCAAGGGGGGAATGAAATGAGCAGTGGAGATTCTTCTTTTTCGTGTGAGGACAAGCTTTTTCTTCTCAGGCTTGCGCGTTCCGCGATGGAAGCGAAGCTTTTGAAAAAATCGGCGCCTGATCTGGGGACGCTTCCCGGAAGTCTGAACGTTACGGCATCGTGTTTTGTAACACTTCATACGAAGGGCGGCGAGCTCCGCGGCTGCATCGGAAATATCGGAGGTTTCGAGCCGCTCGGCAGTAATGTGCTGCACAATGCGGTTAATTCGGCTTTTCGCGATCCGCGCTTCGCTCCTGTTTCCAGTATTGAGGAGTTGAACCGTCTTGAAATAGAAATATCCATTCTTACAGCCCCCGAGAAAATAGCGTCTCTTGATGAATTTATCGTCGGCGAGCATGGCATAATTATTCAGAAGGGCGGAGCTTCCGCTGTTTTTCTGCCGCAGGTCGCGCCAGAGCAGGGATGGGACAAGAATACGACGCTGACGCATCTTTCAATGAAGGCCGGAATGTCCCCTGACGCCTGGCGGGAGAAGGGTGCCGAATTCAGTGTGTTCAGAGCTATTGTTTTTGCAGAAAAGGATTTCAAAGGAGAAATTAATTGAGAATAATTCTTGACGGTCTTAGAGTCTTTGTAAAAAAAGTCCCGGTGTCTGTAACAAATCTTGATCAGGAGTTGAAGCCTTTTATCTCGTCTTTTTCGGGTATCCCCGAAGATGATATCCGTTCATATCGGATTCTCAGGAAAACCCTTGACGCCAGGGAACGGAGAAAACTCCATTTTATATTCAAGATCGATGTCGATGTCGTCGAGTCCTCAAAACAGGCGGCCAAATTTCCATCTCCGTCGCTTCAGGTTTCGCATCCTCTTCGGCAACTTTCGCCATTAAAGGGCATTCCGCTTAACCCTGTTGTTGTCGGCTCCGGGCCCGCCGGTCTCATGGCGGCTCTTCTTCTTGCGGAGTACGGACTGAAACCCATTATATGCGAGCGTGGTCGCGATGTGAATTCCCGGCACGAGGATATCGGTCAGTTTCTCCAGTCCAGACAGCTCAACACCGAAAGCAATTATCTTTTCGGGGAGGGCGGCGCCGGAACATATTCCGATGGAAAGCTTTATACCAGGATAAACGATCCTGCGTCGTCTTATGTGCTTGAGTCGTTTGTTGCCGCCGGTGCGCCGGAGGAAATCCTTTATCTCAAGCGCCCGCACATCGGTTCCGATATGCTTCCCAAAATGGTGAAAAATATCCGCGAAAAAATAATCTCGCTTGGCGGTTCGTTCCTGTGGTCTACCGCGGTTTCCGATGTCTTTATCGAGAAGAAACGCTGTCGCGGCGTGATTACTTCTAAGGGTGAAAAAATAGAAGCCCCATTTGTTCTGATGGCCCCCGGACTCAGCGCCAGAGATATAATAACGGCCCTGATAGGAAATGGAGTTAATTACTTTCTCAAGGGCTTCCAGATAGGTTGCCGTGTCGAGCATTCTCAGAGTTTTGTCAATATGTTCCAGTACGGCATCGACCCGCTTCCGCCATTTCTGAGCGCAGCCGAATACAACTTCGTGAGTCGTCCGCCCAACGACAGAAACGCGGGCGCTGTTACATTTTGCATGTGTCCCGGCGGTGAAATAATTCCGGCCGTAAATCAGCAGGGCAGGCTTTCCACCAACGGAATGAGCCCCTATGGCCGAAACGGTCATTTTGCGAACTCGGCGATAATCGTCAATCAGGATCCTTCCGGGTTTAAAACATACGTGGATGCGTTTGCTTTTATCGATAACATTGAGAGGCTCGCATTTGAGGCTGGCGGCTCAGATTTTGCGGCTCCGGCCCAGGATGCCTATTCATTTGTGCGCGGCGAGGAAAGTCTTTCTTCAAGCAAAAGCAGCTACAGATTTGGAACTGTTTCAGCCAGAATCGATACCATTTTGCCGCAGAGAACGGCTGATGCCGTTAGCGAGGCCCTTATCCATTTTGAAAAAATGGCCGCCGGCTTTATGACTTCCGGCAAAATAATAGGAGTTGAGACTCATGTGTCAAGTCCGGTGCGCTTTTTCAGACATCCCGAGACATTTCAGTCGTCGCTTGAGGGCCTTTATTTCGCGGGCGAGGGTGCCGGATATGCGGGCGGCATAATGTCAAGCGCTGTCGACGGTCTCAACATAGCCGAGAAGATCCTCAGAAACGGTATCTCTTGAAACTCTAAGTCTTTATGCTATTTATATTGTTTTTAATGTCAGGCAGGATGCGAATAAATGAAACTGATCTTTATTACAGACCATATGAAATTTTCCGGGGGGCGCCGTCTTATGTTCGACTATGCCCTCTATCTTATGAAAAAGGGACACGAAGTAAGTGTCCTTGTTGAGAAGAAGGAAGGCGGACTTTCTGATTATATCCCGGCAAAAGTTGTCCCCGCTCTCAGTGCCGAACATATTCCGGAGGCCGATCTGATCATTGCCACCAGCCCCAAAGAAGTCCGTCAGGCATGGGAGGCGCACAGGGGAAAGGTCGTTCATTTTTGTCAGGGATTGGAACTCGTTGATCTTGAACAGCGTATAAGTGGCGCTGTTACTCCGATCCGCTATCAGGGCAATGGTATTCTCAAGAAGCTGAAAATCTTCAAGAAGAAGTTTGAGTGGCGCAGAAAACACCGCATATTCGACGATGCCTATAAGCTGCCGACACATCTTATCGCGATAACGGATCCCATGTGCAAGTACTTGGAGGACCGCTACCAGCGTCCCGCTTACCTTTGCCGGAACGGGGTTGATCTTGAAAATCTTAATCCGCGGGCCGACTGGAAGCCGGAGCATTTTACAGAGACCAGACCAATGCGGATAGTAAATGTAGGTCCTATCGAGGTAACTTATAAGGGCATACCCGTCACGGTCAAAGCCGTGGAAATGGCAAGAGCCAGAGATATCCCGCTGGATTTTATGAGATTGGCCTCGATTGCGGGCAAGAATGAAATGGGTGGAGGTCTTACTTATAACCTTCTTTTAAATTCACCTCGTCGTGAATTTTGCGAGGCATTGAGCTCATGTGATGTATATATATCGAACTCCACGGAACGCGAGGGATTCGGGCTTCCCGCCGTTGAGGCTATGGCCTCCGGACTTCTCTGCATATTGAGCGATATCACGGCATATAGAAGCTTCTCTTCTGAGACAGGGCATTGCATCTTTGTCCCCGGAGATGATGCCGGAGCCACTGCCGACGCAATAGAGAAAATATACAAAATGCCGCTTAGCGAAATGTCTCAGATGCGTGCCAAGGCGATTACCCTCGCATCGCAGTTTTCGCATCAGAAGGCCTGTGCCGAGTTTGAACAGATACTCGAAAAAATAAACGCCCTCTGACTTTTTCAGTCGGCGTCTATCACCGAAAACTTTGCTTCGTACGGCTGAAGATATACGGACCGTTTTCTATTTTTTATATCATATTCGAAGACTTGCGGCGCTCCGCTGAAATTAAGCAATGCCACGCCCCGTGAACCGTCTCCTGCCTTCCAGATGCTGCCCATTACTGCCGACTGTGAAAAACTGACCGGAGTCTTCGATGTCGGCTCCCATGTAGCGTTTATCTGAGGAATATCGTTGAGCGGGCTTAATTCCCCGAGAAGTTCGCCGTATATCATGTATTTTTTTGCTTCGAGCTTTACTGCAATGAGTTTCTTCAGAAATTCAGTTTGTTTTTCATATTTTTTCAGGAAACCTTCCCCTTCCATTTCCTTATGGCTTAGCCATGTATTCTGGATTCCCCAGAGAAAGAGACGGCCCTGCATCATGACGAAGAAGTTGAAATTACCGTTGTCAGGCATAGGGTGGATGAAATATATATTATATCCTGAATAAACAGCCTGGCAGAGCGGGATGCTTTCATGCGAATATTTCTCGAATCCAAGAAAGCCGTCAATGTTGTCCATATATGGTTCGGCGGCTCCTTCCGTTGTCAATGCTACGTGTTTGCCTGAAAATGACGCATGGATTTTTGTGAGCATGTCTCTGTATCCGTCAACCCAGTATGACCCGCCGCCTAGAGGATGATTGTGGGATTTATTAAAACAGTTGGCTGGAGATGCCGCTCCGGTCTGGTCTATATAAATGGCGTTGATACCGTAGTTCAAAGCTAGTTCTTTGGCGACGTTGATTACTTTTTTCTGCCAGAATTCCTGTGTCGGACACATTGCCGAGAATATCTGTTTTGAGGCATAGCTTTCCGTGTATGGTGATTTCAGGTCGGGTTTTAGGGCCAGGCAGCTCTGGACTTCCGGCTCGTAGAAATCCGTATTGGACTGGTCCCATATTCTTCCGTTTATATAAGGCATGACCGTATTGCCTGAATTCACAAGTTCTTCAGCGACCTCTTTCATATTTGAAGAGCGCACCGGAAAATAGTAAGGGTATTCCTTGTCAGAACGTCTCGTTGTCCATTCATACCAATGCGCGCCAACAGGCGCATTTAAAGTCTTTTGTGCCAGTAGCGTGAATTCTTTGATTGCGCTCGAGCCCTGCCAGAGCAGAAGCCATGCTCCGCATTCCTTGAACGATACAGGAATGTCTTTTCTGTCTATGAGTTTTTCCTTTTGGGCCCATTTCTGTTTCAGGGCCCACGCCCTGTAGATTTTTGCCGCATGCCACCAATTTCCTTTGAAAGGCTTCACTACTACAGGGAAGGTCGAATTATATCCGGTTCCGGGCATTCCCATGTTCTCTGGCTGTATTTTCATTGCAATACTCTGGTCCACCGATATTTGAAAGGCTTTGCTTTTTGATTCGCCGTCATGCGCCGCGAAATAGAGTCCGGAGTTTGCAATGCTGAGGGAAATAAACTGTACCGGACAATGAATCGATGGATATGTGAAATAACCGGCTTCCACGTTGTTTTTCTTTAGGAATCCGCCAAGTTTTCCGCCGGGGAAAACTACGTCCGCTGTACCAGGCGTTGAGGTATTTGAGAGTATCGGATATTCTACAATCCACGCACCGTATTTTTTACTTTTGTTATCGACTTTTATTTCCCATCGGCTGCCGGAGTCATTGGAAAGCGTGATGACGACGGTTACATCAATTATGTTTTTTTCTCCGGGCAGACTCAGATTTTTCCATGACATGGTTATTGAATTATCTTCCCTTGTAAAACTTTTTTCAGAATCGGAGAGACTTGTGATAAAGCAGTTATTTTTTTTATCCCCGCTATTTGGCAGAGACCTGAATTCAATTCTCCAAAGGGCCGGATTTTTTTCGGGAGCTTTGACGAATTTATGATTATCCGCCGCCTTATTGACTATTCCGTCGCATGAAAAACCTTTTGACGAGTCGCAGAAGATTATTTTCATTGAATCGTCTTCAAGTATCAGCGGATTTTTTTGCGTGCAGCTCTGCTGTTGATTCAGGCAGGCGTTGGATAGTAAGAGCAGGATTAGGGAAGGGACGATCCTGAGAACGGGATTTAACATACGTACTCCGTTTTTTAAAGATTATTTGTAAAGGGTATTTCCATCGTGTTCAAAAGCGCCAGGCAGCTCGGTTCTTCCAATACCTGCCGTATGTCCGTCGAGAAATAATGCGTTTGTCCTGCCGTTGTGCCAGAAACCAATACAGCATATAGATGTCTCCATAGGGTTTATTTGTCTTTCAAATCCGGCAAAATATCCCCAGTCTCCTTCATGCCCGTCCCATATTATGGCTGAACCCGAAGGACTGCTGACCTTCAGCGACTTCAGCATTGGACAAGTGTTATCTGAAGGTATGCCCATCATATCCCGATTCCATGAATAATTTGTCCGGTAGGAGCCGGGGGCCTGGTCCGGGAATTTTACTTCGGTATTGCTTGTGCAGTAGAAGTTTTCGTAGGATGTCCAGCGTTGGTAATCCTGGGTTATTCCCATCAGCGGGGCGAGGAGGATGGGCCATGTGTAATTGTTGTCTGCATGTGTTGGCGGAATCCATCCATCATTTTCGGCGGTGTAGAAAGCTACTCCCAGGCCTATTTGCTTTTGCTTGTTGGCGCAAGTTATCTGGTGTGCTTTGTTTTTAGCGTTTCTGAGGGCTGGCAGGAGCATAGAGGCCAATATTGATATTATGGTTATAACTATCAGCAGCTCAATGAGCGTGAACTTTTTAACCTTCATTGTGTTTTCCTTTTTAGGGTTTTGTTCGGGATCAATGAGCCGGGTATATCAAGTCGGTCTTCGATATACCCTTTCTGTCTCTTCTTCCGCAAGGCATTCAGTCCAGATTCGATTAATTCTTTGAAGTCGGTCTTGACACTGGTCAGGTAGGGCGGCGCGTTTATGAACTGTTCAAGTCCGTCAAAGCCCATGACGCCGATGTCATCGGGAACTTTTATCTCCTGCGAAGCCAGATAATCAATGACTCCGACTGCTTTGATGTCGGTATCGACGAATATGCTGTCGAAGCTGGAGTTTTTCCCGAGAAGCAGAGATGCCCCTCTTGCTCCGTCGCATTGAGATTCTATTCCAAGTACGACATTGTTCATGTCGAACATCAAGCCGTAATCGGAAAGGGCCTTTTTGTATCCGTCAAATTTCTCAGTCATTTTACTGGAGCCGATGTAGGCTATTTTTCTGTATCCCGCGCTTGCGATGTAACTTATTCCTTTATAAACGCTTTCGTGTAAAGCGCATGATAAATGCAGGCATTTGAGGTCAGAATCAGTCCGGCTTCCGATTATCACGACTTGCGTTTTTTGTGATTCTATCAGGTTTGAAATAAGTTTGGAAAATTCACTTTCCCCGCCGAAAAAAACAGCATCATACCCTTTAAGCCGAATACCAATGCTATTCGAATTGTCTTTCGGGTGAACAATCACGGTTGAAAATGTTTCATTATCAAGCAGTGACTGCATGAATGCTGAATATATTTTATTTACGATATGCCAGTTGTCCGGATTGGCTTCTCTGTCTCCAATATTCATTCGAGACGATATAAGCGCATAGTTCCTGCAGGCGGTTTCTTTCAGTTCAGGCCCGACAAATGTTCCCCTGCCTTGAATGCGATACAATATTTTTTCCCTGTTCAGTTGCTGTAATGCCTTATGGGCCGTCATTGGGTCGACTTTTAAGAGTTCCGCCAATTCTCTCTGCGAGAAAAATCTCGCGCCGGGAAGCGGATTGTTATTTTTAATCCATGAAAGGACTTCCGCCCTGACCTTCTCGGCGCCTTTAAGATGTTTTGCGGATTCAAGCGGCATAAGTTTTCCCAATATGAATTATAAGTGAATTATAAGTGAATTGTTTTGTTTTGTCAAGGCATATCCGCTTTTTAAATACTGGAATATTTCCACTTTAAAAATTATTTGTTACGTGCTATCTTGAAGGATAATCAAACTCAGAGGGTAGAAGTGAGTACATTTGTAGGAATAGGAATGGGACCGATCCAGACTGGAATTTTTCTTTCGGGAGCGGCAAAGGGCGGCTTCGACCGCATCGTAGTGGCTGAAGTTGATGAAAAAATAAAGGAAGCAGTGAATAGCTCGGGCGGCAAAATATCCATAAATATCGCGGGAGCAGACGGCATATACAGAGAAACCATACCGAATATAGAGATACTCAATCCTGCGGACAAGGATGATCTTGAAAAGCTCGTAGAGGCAGCTGTCGACGCAGAGGAATTTGCCACTGCACTCCCGAACGTTGACATTTTCAGGCATGTAGCGCCGTGGATGCGCCGTGCGTTTGAAAAAAAACCTGAAGCAACAAGATATATATATGCCGCGGAGAACAACAACCACGCTGCCGAAATCCTGACGGAAGCGGTAGGGGGTAATTTCCCGAATACCCATTTTCTCAATACGGTCGTCGGCAAGATGAGCGGCGTTGTTTCATCTGCCGAGGCGGCTCAGGATAATCTGGCTCTTCTCGCTCCCGGCGCAGACCGAGGACATCTCGTGGAAGAATTCAACACAATATACATAAGTTCCGCCCCCGGCGTGAACGCTATAAAGACAAAGTATCTTTTTCCGAAAACCGATCTTTTCCCTTTCGAAGAAGCTAAGCTTTACGGGCACAATGCGATACACTTTCTTCTCGGAATGCTGGGGAAGATAGACGGCTTCGAATTTATGAGCCAGCTCAGGGGAAATGAAAAGCTAATACCCTTCGCGCGCTCAGCCTTTATCGACGAATGCGGCACCGCTCTCTGCAAAAAATGGAAAGGAGCGGACAGCCTTTTTACCATTGAAGGCTTCAGGAATTATGTAGAAGACCTGCTTGTTAGAATGACAAATCCCTTTTTGAAGGACGCTATCTCCAGGATCACCAGGGACTTGCCGAGAAAACTCTCCTGGGATGACCGCTCTGTCGGTACTATGCGCCTTGTAGTGAGTCAGGGTATAAAACCTGACAAAATATCGTCCGGCGCGGCGCTTGCCGCCGTCGAGCTTTTTAGCAATGACTCTAAGGCGGTCAGGGCAGGATTCGAGAAACTCTGGCCTCAGCCGTGGACTGACGAACACGAGACTGTTTTAACGCACATTTTTGAAAAAGCCGGTATTTAAAGCAATTCCGGTTGTTCGGCGGCGGCTTTGTTAAATTTTTTCCTGAGCGTTCCGAGTACTCTGTCGACGCCGGGGAAATCGCGAAACGTAAAGCCCGATTCCTTGAAGAAACTGCTTTCCTCAAGGAGCGCAGCTATTTCCGGCTTTCCAGCAAGAAATTTATCTACTCCTATAATGAGGGGAAGTTCCTGTCTGCTCTCACATGTGTGCAGTAGTTCCATAATATGTGTCGAATGCCAGCGGTGAAATAGTTCGAGGTAAACGGTGCGCGGGCTGTTTTTTTTGCGGAAGCTGAAATCGGGGAATACCAGCTCCTGCCCGCCGAGATTGAGAAATGAGGAGTGCCCGCATATCTCCCAGTCCAGTGACTTTTCTTTGAAGAGCTTGTGGAACATGACGATTTCTTCGGGGACATAGCTTGAGAAGTTTTTGTAATGGCTTACGAGCCCGGAACTCTCATCGAGAGAGAGTTTGAGTTCTTTGTCGTTAATCTTGATGACGGCCTTGAGTCTCCAGTGTGCCATATCGCATACGGCAGGAAAGAAGGAGGCCAGCTGAAGTCCGTACTTCTGTGTGTTTTCAAAGATGCTTGCGGGCCCGTCAACGCTCATCGCCAGAGAGTCGGGCATGCCGTCATTTACCTTTGAACTTTTTCCTTTGCTGATTTGTGCAAGGAGCCTGAAAAACTTTAAATATTTAAGCATCTTCCTCATTTTTGCGGGCTCTGGCTCTTCTATCTCTATTTCGAGGCCGGCGCTATGGAGCAGGAGTGACTGGACAAGAGAGCAGTTATAGCGTTCAAGGAGCTCGCGCGGGAATATTTTTTTGACGGATTTTAACGTTTCATTGTCGGGCAGGTCTGAGTATATTCCCTTCTGGTCGAACAGCAGTATATCGTCGCTTTCAGAGACTATCGCGTCGCGGAACTGCATATGATCAGGGAACTCTCCTGATCTCAAGAGTTCCGCCGAACACTGAAAGACCATTTTTCTCATTGCCGTATAATCGATATCGGAGGGTGCGCTGAATTTACAGCGGTCAAGCATTATCTTATTGAGCCCCTTCGCGAATTTAATGTCTTTGCATGACTTGAGAAGCGGGAGGAGGTTCTCCTCAATCTCGCCTCTGAGCATGGCGACTTCCGGATCATAGATTGATATGAGTTGCGAGGCAAATTCGAGGAGATTCTCGTCGTTGACATCCACAAACTGAGGTTTTGCATAGGAATTCATTGTCCTGAATCTGATGAGTTCGCGTGTAAGCATATTATTTTTTCCTGTAGAATCTCTTTGACCAGTTATTCTTATAGGCCCTGTGCTCGGTACGGCGGCGGCTGACGCTTACCTCGGAAGTGCCTTCGCTGATGAGTTCGTAGAGTATCGCCTCCTTGCCGTTGACGGCGCGGAGTATGCGGCCGAGCCTTTGAACGTGCTCTCTGATGCTGGCGCTGCCCGATACAACGATTCCTATGCTGGCCTCAGGGACGTCCACTCCTTCGTTAAGTACTTTGCTTGTAAGCAGTACAGGGTATTCTCCCGAACGGAAGCAATCAAGCATCTCTTTGCGTTCGGCTGCTTTTGTCCGGTGTGTTATTACGGGAAGAAAGAAGCGGCCGCCGAGTTCATAGGCCATGTCGTTTTCGGCGGTGAATATAAGGATTCTTTCGTCTTTGTGTTTGTTGATGAGTTCCCATACTTTTAAGAATTTGCTTCTTCCGCCTCGGGCTATTCTCTTCTGTTTCATGAAGGCCTCGAATACTCTTCTCCCGCCGGGGTTCCGGGCGCAGAGTGCGAGAAAGCGGTTCCAATCGTTTTTAGAGGTGAAGTATATTCCGTTCGCGCGGAGGAATTCGGTGTATATCCGGCGGTTGGACTCGTATTCTTTTCGCTCGTTTTCTTCCAGTTCGAGCATCAGCCTGACGGTGCGGTATGGCGCGAGCACGTGGCCTTCGAGCTGATCGATATGCGCTTCGTAGACGATGGGGCCGACGAGTTCATGGATAAGTTTTTCGCCCTCGTCCTCTCTCTCCGGCGTGGCGGTGAGGGCAAGCCGGTATGGCGCGAGGCACATTGAGCCCGCGAGTCTGTTTACCGGACCAGGCAGGTGATGGCACTCGTCGAAGACGACTATTCCGAAGCGGTTTCCTATGAATTCCATATTGAGTACTGCCGAGTCATAAGTCGATACTGTGATGTCAAGGATTTCCTTTGAGCCGCCCCCCAGCATTCCGCACTTGATTCCGAAAAACTTTTCCAGTACCGATGCCCACTGCATCATCAGATCGATTGTCGGGACGATTATGAGGGCTGGTCTTTTGACTGCATTTATCGCCATGACCGCAAAATATGTTTTGCCCGCGCCTGTAGGCATGACGACAGTCCCTCTTCCCTGGGCGTCTGTCCATTGCTTCAGCGCATCGCTCTGGTGCGGGAGCGGTTCCAGCGGATTTTTAAGTGAAAGCTCCAGCGGGCTGAAACCCTTTGCCATGTCAGAGAATGGGATTTTCGAGTAATGAAGTTCAAGGATTATCGGCGCGTAGTGATATGCCTGCGCTCGAAATGAGCCGGTCCTCGGGTCGTTCTTGAGATAACGCCAGATATTGGAAATGTATTCTTCCGGCCCGTCCACGAGAAGTGTTCCCTGGTCGAAGCGGACTGTGACTTTTTTTTCTTTTTTTGGAATCATTTGCGTTTAAACACGATGAACCATGCGTCGAAGTAGATGTTGTTTTCTCCCGGAATATAGCCGTAAAGGTCGGAAAATCCCAGACTGTTGAATTCGACGACTGGCTCATAACAGTCTTTGAAATATTTATAGCGTGCAAATCTTTCCGCCTCGAAATACCTTAAGACGATCCATTCGGGCTTGAGCTTTTCGGGTACTTCGTGGAAGTTCCTTTTATACTCTTTTACAACTTTCGTAACTTCCGGTGTTGCAAGCCCGGGGTAATCCAGCATCTTCCTGTCCGCAAAATAACCTATATAGCCCAGGCATTCAAGGTAAATCCTGTCAGTCTTTGCTGTATTGGCGTTTAGCCAGAGTCCAATCTGCTTTCTTGTGCCGTCTTCTATCACAGTTTGTCTTATCTTTTCCATGTAGGTCATCATCCCAAAAATCATAGCGAACGAAATGGCAATAAATGAAAGCAGGAATATGGAAAGCTGTTTGCGCGTAGTTTTATCCGCTATAAATCTCCTGGTAAGGGTTGAGGTCGCCGATACGCTTACGAATATTCCAATCAGCGCAACCGGCGGAAGATACCACGGATAGCAGACGGGAATCGACAAAAGATAAAAACTCATCAGAAAGAAAACCAGCGAAAGCATCCGACCGAACTTGTCCTTGACAAAAAAGAAGGTCCAGTAAATGAAAACCAGAGTGCCGAGTGCGAAACAGAACCAGAAAACGTAGGGCGGCCATGTCGGAGGACTGAAGTATGACGGAGCGAAAACAGCAGCCATTAACGCGCGAAAATAGTAAATCGGCTTCCAGAGCATAGTCATTAAATCCTGCCCCATCGACATTGCGCCCTTGGCCATAACCGTATTCGGTACAGGACTCCCGTAGTAAACCCACGCCCATATGAACCACGGCAGATAAAGAACAGTGGTAACAATGGCGGACTTGACGGTACTTATGATGTATTTTAACGCGCCGGATTCCCTGAAAATAAACCCTGCCAGAGCCAGCCCCCCGATGTAGAGGAAGGAATCCGGTCTTGTCCACATCAACCCCGCCCAGGCAATGCCGACGGGAAGCCAGTAACGGCAGAACCCGTATCTGTACATATATATAGTCCATGCGAGAAAGAAGAGAATGAATGATGTTTCCATTCCATTCATCGAATAGGCTACCGATTTAGACTCAAAGAGATAAAGAACTCCTGCGAATACGGCGGGGATTGGAAATGATTTTCCTTCCTCCTTGAAGCACTTCATCAGCAGGATGCATCCCGCCGTAAATGCCGGGATGCAGAAAAGTATCCTGAAGAGCCATATCGCAGCGTCGTAATTTCGCGGGCCGCTGATAAGTCCGCAGACTGCGGGGAGAAGTACGCCGAGCGGGGATGTGAACCCGTGCACCTTTTCGCCTGGCATATAGACAAGCCCATTGCCCTCCACAAGGTTTCTGCTGTACTTGTAGGTAATGAAGAAGTCTTCCCATACCTGGCGGGTATAGAGGCTCCACGAGAGACAGACTGCCACTGACGCGATTACAAAAAGAAGAGAGAGTTTTTCCTTTTTTACGAAATCGAGGACTTTTGTCATTGTTTACCTGTAAAGATTTGTTATTGAAGGCGTTTTAAGTATCCAGGAATGAATGTCTGTAATGATGTTTTCCATTGTCTTCAAGGGGCTCCATCCACAGAACGCTGATATTTTCGAATTGTCACTGATATAGACTGGGATATCGGCGTAACGCGTTGTAGATTCAGGTGTTATTCCTATACTGTTGCCGCTGGTGCTTTCGCAGATCTTCGTGAGTTCGAGAAGTGAAGCGCTCGTCCCGCTTCCGCCGCCGATGTTGAAAAAGCCTTCATTGCTGAACTTTTCACTTGACTCCAGCTCCAGGGCGATAAGTACCGCGAGGTCGTCTATGTGTAGGAAATCTCTAACTTGCTTGCCCGTGCCGCCGAAGCCTATATATTTAAGCGGTTTTTTGAAGATGTGCGCAGCCGTCCAGAACGCGGCTATTCCCTGATCGGCCTTGCCGAACTGCCAGGGACCGGCGATGACGCCGCAACGGTTTATCACAATCGGAATATTGAAAAGGCTGCGGTACTCATTCAGTATTATTTCCGCGGAATATTTTGTGGCCCCGTAAAGCGAGCGTTCGCCGTCCATTGGAAACTTTTCGGAAACGCCAAGCTCTGACAGGCCCGGGACGGCCTGCTGTTTATCAAAATTAAACCGGGTCTCTTTTTCCGTGATTGAAGCATTAACAAGCGGGGCCATCGGGTAGACACGGCTTGTCGAGAGAAAGATCATTCCCGCGTTGTTTTCGCGGCAGACTTCGGCGCAGTTTATCGCGCCGTTGAGGTTCGTTTCGATGAGATAGTTCGTATTGCCGTCGGAGCCTGCGAGAACGGACGGTTCGGCGGAGCACTCTATCAGAAAATCGATTTTTCCGGCTTTGCGCAGATCGGAAATCTTTCTTACATCGCCATTTATAAAATCCACGCCGTGTTCTTCAAGCCGTGGCAGATTGAGTTCGGAACCCTTACGGTAGAGATTGTCGAGAGCCGTTATTGAGCTTCCCTCGAAGTGGTTTTTAAGGTATATTGCAAGGTTGGAGCCGACGAATCCCGCCCCGCCTGTTATAAGTATTCTTTTCATTTTCGCCATAAAGTGTTAACTTATTGAATATATAAGGAGCCTATATTATTCCATCTTTAGTGAAAATTCAATTTCCAGACCCGGAATCGGCGGATGAAAATGGCATTCTCTGCTGGAGCCGCGATATAAATGTCGACTACCTGCTGGGCGCCTACGGCAGCGGAATTTTCCCGTGGCCGTCCGAGGAGGACTATGTCGTCTGGTTTGCGCCGCCTCAGAGAGCAGTCCTTTTTCTGGATGAGTTCCATATATCGGAGAGGACCCGCCGCTATTTCCGAAAGTCGGCTTTTTGCTTTGATATGAACAGAAATTTTGCAGGGGTGATGAAATCCTGCGCGTCGGTGAGCCGGAAGGGAGAAAATGGAACATGGATAACCCGCAAAATAATGGATTCATATACGGAGCTTTACGAACGGGGTTTTGCCGCGAGTTTTGAGGCTTATTCCCCCGGCGGCATCCTTGCGGGCGGAACTTACGGCGTGTTGCACGGGAAATATTTTTCAGCCGAAAGCATGTTCCATACTGAGGACAACGCCTCGAAATTCGCCTTATCATCCGCTGTCGAATATCTGCTCGCGAAGGGGGTCAAATGGATTGATGTCCAGGTGATGAATCCCTTTATTGAATCGCTCGGCTGCCGGGAAGTTTCCCGGGCCGAGTTTACGGAGATGCTGAAAGCGTCATGGGCTGCTAAGTGAGTTTTATATGGCAGGTCTGAAGTACCCTCTGAACTATTCCGCGGTTTATGTTCAGTGCATCGGCCAGGCTTCTCACCGACCATCGTTTACTGCCTTCCGGGGGGATGCATGCCGCGTTGCGGATAAATTTTCTTGTGTTGTCTCCGTACTTGGACGGCTGTCCGGGGCGCGGCGAGTCGTTAAGTCCCTCAATCCCGTTTTCAAGGAATCGGGCCTTCCATTTCGCCACTGTTGACCTTGTCACCCTCAGCGACTTTCTTATTTCGATAAGGGGTATATCTGCCGCGAGCAGGAGGATTATCCTTGCTCTGAGGGCGATACACTGGGGCGTGCTGGCTTTCCTGATAAGTGCTTCAAGCTCATTTTTGTCCTCGTCTCCGAGCTCGAAAGGAGACTCTGCGTTACCCATTTTTCTACTCCTTGTCAATGAGGCGTGCAGGATATTAGACAGCGTCGTAGATGAAATGTTCCAATTATCTAATGAGGGCGCGAATGTAGCTGGTGTCTATATTCTCGGCGATTGCCAGAGCGATGGCGTCAATGGATTTTTCAACGGCATCCTCGTATGACACTCCGCAGGGCGATTGAGTCATTTCAACTCCTTTTGCCGAATGAAGATATTGAATGAGTCCAGCCCTCAGGTTATCGGAATCGAATATTCCATGGACATACGTCCCGAAGACGAGCCCATCGCCCGAAATCACTCCGGTTGCTTCCGTGAGTCCGTTTTTGGTTCCCCTTTCATTTATTGCGAGCGCCGCATTGTCGGGCGCCGGAAGGGGCGTTGTCACTCCGCAGTGTATCTCGTATCCGGTAAACGGCGTTCCTGGCGCTGCGAATCTGAATGATTTCAAAGTAGTTCCTTTTACCTGTGCGAGTTCCTTGTGAGGTCTCAGTTCTGTCCTGAGCGGCAAAAGACCGAGTCCCGGGGTATTCGCCGTTTCGCCCTCAACATGAAAAGGATCGGATATTTCAAGCCCCAGCATCTGGAAGCCTCCGCATATTCCGAAAACTGGTATGCCTTTGCGGGCAGAACCTATTATGCATGCGGCGAGTCCCGATTCATTCAGAAAACGCATATCTTCGATGGTGTTTTTGCTGCCCGGAATGATGACGAGGTCCGGGGTTCCGCCAAGTTCCTCAACGGATGAAATGTATCTTAGTGAGACGCTTTTTTCCGTTTCGAGGGCGAGAAAATCCGTATAGTTGCTCATTCTGGGAAGTTTTATGACGGCAATATCAATCAATGCCGATCCCATTCCGGTGGATTTTCTGTAATCGAGCACGACTGAGTCTTCCTCTTCGATGGTCAGACCATTTAAAAAAGGCATTACACCGAGCACTGGTACGCCGCAGAGTTTTGATATATCGGCAGGGCCTGAGCCGAGGAGTGCCTTGTCTCCTCTGAACTTATTGATTATTATTCCCTTGAAAAGGCTTTGATAAGAGGGTTTTACTAGTTTGACAGTGCCGTAAATGGATGCGAACACTCCGCCTCTGTCTATATCCGCAACGAGCAGGACGGATGCCCCCGCATGCGCGGCGGCCCGCATATTGACGAAATCTCTTTCTTCAATATTTATTTCCGCCGGACTGCCGGCGCCTTCCATTATGACGAGGTCGCAGCGCTCCATAAGTCTGTCGAGCGCGGCGAAGGCTTCATTTACGATCCACGAGTTATCATAATAGTGACCGGCACTCATGTTGGAGTACGCCTTGCCGTTGATAACAATCTGGGATGTGCAGTCGCCGAGTGGTTTCAGCAGGACGGGGTTCATGTCGGTATGAGGCTTTACACCGCAAGCCCGTGCCTGAAACGCTTGTGCCCTGCCTATTTCTCCACCTTCCGCCGTCACAAATGAATTCAGCGACATATTTTGTGCCTTGTACGGCATCACTTTCAGCCCGCGGCGTGAAAAATATCTGCAAAGTCCGGCGGTTATGAGCGTTTTTCCGGAATTCGAGGCTGTTCCGACTATCATGATAGCGGCGGCCCGTTTCCCTTTCAATCTGGAAGTGTTTTTCATCTTTTAGATTTTAAAACCATATGTTAGATGTGTTTTTATCAAGTCAGCAATACCCTCAATATTAGGGCCAGACGTCATAACTGGGCAGGTACGAGGGATTATCAGCATCCCAGAACCGGCCGAGACATACACCGGCTTTTACATTATTGTCCGGGATATCGGCAAGCCGTTTCGTTTCTATGTGCCCGTCGAGGAAGAGAACATTCATTCGTTCCAAATGTCGGGCACTCAATAATCCACTAGATGCAGAAGTGTAGCTGACGTTGGAATAAACAGAATCTATCATTAACGCAGTTTTTGAAGGTGACTTGGCCGCACCCATTTTTAATGGAACAGTTTGTCCGGGAAGATTAGTTCCAGGCTTATAAACGCCAGAACTATACCCATAGTTTAAATCTACCGTAGCGCTGGGACAGGAAATGGATTTAGGGATGTATTCGTTTTTTCTGCCTACTTGCATGTCATTAATATACGGGGGAAGCAGGTTCTGAAACCAGAAATGGCTCGTCGCCGCATTATATACACCTCCATCATCTCTGTACGGGGGATAATATTCCGTATTGTCTCCGGCATACAGGCCAAAAGCGAGATTGACCTGTATCATATTCTCGCACACGCTATCTTTTTTGTTGTCTCTCTGGCTCTGGCAAGCGCAGGCAACAGCATCGCCGCCAATATAGAGATAATGGCAATCACGAAGAGGAGCTCAATGAGCGTGAACGCTATATATTTTTTCAGTCGGTCAGGCATAAATATGAGTCCTTTCAGAAAGTTCCTGATTGAATTCCCTTGGCGTACTATAATCTTTCCCGCCTTTATTTAAAGTCATTAATCAATTTAACTAGTTTATACCGACTGGTCTCACAGCTAGGATTCACTACAAAAAATTAAGATATTATTTACCGAGGCTTGACTTTTTGTTATAAATCACTAAACTAGTTAAATGAGGAGAATAGAGCCATGAATAAAGTTAAGGTCGGTATTATCGGGTGCGGGTATATGGCACAGATGGCACATATACCTTGTTTGAAGTCGATAAAAAATGTTGAAGTAGCTGCACTCTGTGATTTTAGAGGGCACGTGACTACGGAACTTTGCGACCGCTGGAATATTCCGGCGCGGACCGATTCGGTGGACGATCTCCTGGCAATGGACATAGATGCTGTCTTTGTCCTTACCCCCGTGCAGTGGCATTTGAGTAATATAAAGGCAGCACTTAATGCGGGAAGGCAGGTTTTTACTGAAAAGCCCGCGGCAATGTCGTCGGCTTCCGTAAGTGAACTGAAAAAAATATCCGCCTTAAGCGGCAAGGGCGTTACTGTCGGTTATATGAAGAGGCTTGATGCAAATATTGTTGAACTGAAGAGAATTCAATCCGAAAGCAACTGGGGCAAAATGCTTTTTGTCCGAACTCATTCATTTATCGGAGGGCATTGGAACGCCGCGATAAACGATCTTGTCCCTGTTGTCTCGTCGGACGAAATACCTTCTTTCAATGCATCCCTGCTCGATCCTGCTCCCGTTTGGCTCAACGGCGAACGCAATCAGAAATTCTATTCGTTTGATAATCCGTATTACGGACTGCTGGATACGGGATGTCATTCGGTTAATCTGCTTCGCTATCTGACGGGGAAAGATCCAGAAGTCCAGTCAGTTCGGAACATGTCAGGCGTAAGACTTGTTGATTTCAATTTCGAGGACGTTCCTGGAATTATGGAATTCTGTATCAATTTCAATATGCACAGATGGGACGAGGTTACCGAACTTTATTTTGAAAAAGCCTCCGTCAGGATTTTGACTCCGCCGCCACTTGACATGCAGTCTTCCGCCATAGCGGAGATATACAGCGAAAAAGGTGCACTGCTCCATAATCTTAAACTTGAAGACAACCGTCAATGGGCTTTCCGTCTGCAGGCGGAAGCCTTTATAGAAAAGGTTTTGAAAGGGGATAATTCTTCCTGTTTAGACGATGCCGGAAAAGATATTGAGATAATTGAGGAAATTTATAAAATAGAGAAAGGCATCTGATTATTATGAAAGCTGCATATCATTCAGGGAAAAGGGAAATAATCGTTAAGGAAGTCGATAAACCCTCGCCCGGGCCGGGAGAATATTTGGTAAAAATTAAAACATGTTCTATTTGCGGTTCTGATACATGGTGGGCAAATGAGGCATCTGCCGATGAACCCGTCCATGGTCACGAATCCACCGGAATCATTGAGGCTTGCGGTGACGGGACAACGAAATTCAAGACTGGAGACAGGGTCGTTTGTTATGCCATCTTCGGATGCGGAAAATGTGCCTATTGCAAGGCTGGAGTTCCGACAAACTGCCAGAACAAAAAATTTGTGGAAGGTGGTTTTCAGGAATACTCGGTTTTTAACGAAAATCTGCTCTTCTCATGCCCTGATGATGTCGATTTCATTACCGCGTCACTTTTGTCTGACGCTATCGGGGTGCCGCTCCGCGGACTGCGTCGGCTGAGGCCTGAAAAAGACGACAAGGTTTGCGTATGGGGCCTCGGTCCGTTAGGTTTGTTGCAGTTGATGTTTCTGAAAGCACATGGAGTGAAAACGATAATAGGACTGGATACCGTTGACGAGCGTCTGCAGAAAGCCCGCGAACTTGGAGCAGATCATACGATAAACCCACTCACGCAGGACCCAGTCGCGGCAATAAAGGAATTATGCGGCGGTCTCGGAGCAGATAAGGCATACACTTATGTGCGTCATTCCAAGGCTACTGAAAATATCTTCAAGAGTACCAGGGAAGGCGCGTCAATATGTACCTTCGTCGGACTTGATGGACATTATGAACTGCAGGAATGGTACGAACGAACACTCGTCTGGTCTTTCTACTTTACTCCCGACGAATATGAAGAAAATCTGAACTTCGTCAAGGATAATAAAATAGATTTGAAAAAAATAGTCTCCGACATTTTCCCTTTGGAGAGGATTAATGAAGCTTTTATGAAGCGTTTTGAGAAACCGAATGAATCGTTAAAAATCGTTATCACAATGGATTGAGAAAGAAAAAATGGACACACAAAATTACCGCAAAAAAGTGATTGGTTGTTGGCTCGGAAAGGCGGCCGGAGGAACTCTGGGGCAACCCTACGAAGGCTGTGACGGCCCGCTGAACCTGACTTATTATAATCCCGTTCCTACCGACATGATACCGAACGACGATCTAGACTTACAGGTACTCTGGGCATGCACCCTCGACCAGATGGAAAATCCCGTTGTCGACCGCGATATATTTGCCGGTGCGTGGCTGAATCATGTTGATTTTCCATGGGACGAATACGGAATAGCTATACGCAATTTACGCAATGGGATAAAGGCCCCTTACTCAGGAAGTTATGACAATTGGTTTATTGACGGACTTGGCGCCGCAATCCGCAGCGAAATATGGGCCTGCATGGCGCCTGGAAGACCGGAATTGGCTGCAAAATATGCCTATGAAGACGCTTGCGTCGATCATGCGGGAGACGGCATTTATGCCGAACAGTTTTTGTCTGCACTGGAAAGTCTGGCGTTTACCGAGAATAATATGGGCAAGCTTCTGGACTCAGGCTTGTCGGTGATTCCCGCGGAAAGCCGTTTGGCGCTGGCAATAAAAGATACCCGTGAATGGTGCGCTGAATCAACTGATTGGAAGAGGATAAGACTCAAAATACTTGAAAAATGGGGCAGCGAAAATTTTACCGATGTAGTTATGAATATCCCGTTTGCCGTTATGGCCCTCATCCTTGGAAACGGCGACTTCTCGAAAACAGTCTGCCTTGCCGTGAATTGCGGACGTGATGCTGATTGTACGGCCGCGACTGTCGGAGCGATACTTGGAATTATAAATCCTGATTCCATTCCGGAAAAATGGCTTAAGCCAATTGGTCGCAAACTGGTTATCAATGACGGAATTACGGGAATAACGCATCCCGATACTCTTGACGGATTTACTGATATGATAATTTCTCTGCGGGGAAAAGTTAGCCTCCGAAAGGAACAGGCAGTTTCGCAAATTGACCTGTCAACGCATACACTGAAGGCGGAATGCGGAATTTTTTCTCCGTGGTTTGCTCAGGATGAAAATAAATTTGCGCCGGCAATGACTTCTGGTGTGGAAGTTCTTGAATTTCAAGGAACTTCCGGACGCATTGATGCGGCAAGAATTCCATCTGACAGCCTTTACATGATGCGTTTTAAATTCAGGCTGGAAAAGAGACAAACTCTTAGAGTAATGTTCAACACCTCTTCTAACAGCCGTGTGTGGATTGACGGACAATATGCTTTCGGCCGTGAAGGTGGGCGCATAGCACCAAGTTTCCATCGCTGTCCGGTTAACCAATACAAAGATATGGAACTCAATGCTGGTGAACATGAATTCCTCGTAGGCATTGCTCCACTTTCTGATGAGAAAAAAATAGAGTGGGTTATCGGAGTCGGGGATAAGGCTTCAAAGCAGTGGCTGCACGACGTGTGGAGGAATGAATGAAGGGGCTGTCGCCGTCATCGCTGTTTTTTCTGAGCTTCAACTGGATGTTGAAGCTCAGAAAAGGATTGGATGACTGTGTTACTTTCCTGATTTATCGAAAAATTCTTTCATCAGGGCGAGTGACAGATCGTCGCTTTTAACTTTTCTTATAGTCTCGCCGATATCTTCGGCAATCATCTCGCAGACCTCTTTCCCATATTCACAGGTCGATTTGCCGCCATACCCTGAAAGATGCACTGGGTGTTTCGCGTACCAATCCATCGGAGTCAGGATATCTCCGCCCAGAATATTCATAAGACGCGGATTTTCTCCGCCTATTTCCCTGGGAAGGATTTTGTCCATTTTCACCATCTCGGGATATAAGAAAAGTCCTACAGCCGTTTCATACGCTCCGCCATGCCCGCTGGTTCCGCCCGTCTCTTTATGAAGTTTTTCTTTTGCCTTGATCGTCCTAGGGCCGAAGTGGTGCAGGCATTGATAGATCATATAATCCCGCCTGCTTTCCAGCTGCATCTTCAAAAAAGTCTGCAGAAGGACGACGTTTCCGCCGTGAGCGTTTACCAGAATTATTTTATTAAATCCATTTCTGGCTATTTCTGTGCAGGTTGCTTCAAGCACCTCTAGTACAAGTTTGCCTTTCAACGCAAAGGCTCCGGGTTCAAACGCCGCGGCGGTTACAAAGCCGACAAAAAATGGAGGGAAAACCACCGCGGGTTCCAGTTTTGAAGCCATATCCGCAAAATCCCATGCCTTCATGTAATCGATTCCAAGAGGCAGGTGGTCTCCGTGTTTTTCAAGCACGCCCAGCGGGAGCAGGCAGACGCCCTCGCTTTTTTTAACAGCAACCTCAAACTCAGGAGAAGTCATTTCATTCCAGCGCATGATAAAATCCTTTCGCTATGTTTATTTTTTAGCTTCTTCGGCGTCCATTATTTTCTGGTATTCCCAAGCTTCCTCCCATACTTCCTTGTATGGAAATATTTCAGGTAAAATGTTGAAATGCCGCTGTATATCCACTCCCATGAGCATATTGCCCTTGTGGTTTACATGGAATGCATTTTGCATCAGGCTATTATATATGTCAAGGTGATTTTTCCTCAACAGCATCCAACGCTTCAAGTGATCTATGAGATAGGAGTCTGTGCTTTTTGCAAGTTCGCGGACTATGTCCATGAAATGGTAAAACTTATCCAAATGTTCGGTACTCAAATCCTCTTCCTGAACCGCGTAATAGGTTTGCAGAATAGGAAATGCGCCTATTCCTTTGGTCCTGGATATTATTTCCAGCAAATTGGCCCTATAAGTTTCAGCGTCCATGTTTTTTGCGGGATTTGAGTCATTTCCGCCTACCGTGATGAATACGACATGCGGCTTGAATAACTTTACATCGTCATCAAAACGAGCAAGAAGGTCAAACGTGGAGTGTCCACCCCTTCCTGAATTTATGCACATGTGCTGTATGCTGCCGTATTTATAAAGTATCCCGAGTTCAAGGCAGTCCAGCCAGTGCATGCCGGGTACGCGTCGCTCTGTGTTTGATGAACCAAAACCCAAAAAGCGAGTCCGTTGTACGCTTAGCATGTGATCAATCACATCGTTCATCGTTTCCATTTTTATCTCTTGTTTTTTTAGTTGTTAATTTTAAATATCTTCGCCGGGTCCGCCGCTTTCCTCTAATTTGCGGGCGGCCTCTTTCCTTATGTCAACGTCGTAAACATAGGAAAGAATGTTTTCCAACATTTTTCCTGCTTCGACATCGGAGGTTGAGTTTCTAAAAAAAGCGGGAACCTGGCAGAATATCACCCGTCCTTTTCCAAACGCTTTTTCCTGAAGAATTACAGCGGGAAACTCTGTGGACGTTTCCTTGACGAAAAGCGGCAGCTGACCGGGAAATGCCGATGAATAATAGCCGCCATAAGCACTCTGCCTGCCTCTGATTTTGTGTGGGAAATTTAACAATGGATGCTTGACGGCCGCACCGCTTGGCACTACTGGATAAAGCCCTTTATGGTCATTCTGCACCACGCAGGGACTGGCAATTCCCCCTGCGTCAAGCAGCTTCGTGGCATAAGAGCACACAGAGAACAAATCCAAGAAAAGCGTCCCGCCATTTTTAAGAAACTTTCTCACGGCTTCGGCGTATTCTGGTTTCTGCGCCAGCGGGTTCATTGCCTCCCCTGAATATTGCGCAATGTAGAGAAATTTCGCTTTGGAAAGAGCCTCAACGAATGTGTCAGGCTCGGGAGCGAGTTTTTCTGCAAAGCGTTCTTTGAATTCCGCGGTACTAATTCCCAGTTTTTGGGCTTCACGATCAAGAGTTTTTTCATTGGTCAGCCAATAGAAGCGCACGGATATCCCGTATTTTTCCAAATCAATGCCATGATCGTTAGGAAGAACCCGCAATTTACCTTTGTCAATGCGCGGCGCATTCAGGATAACCGCGTTTAATTCCGCGGTTATGGCTGAAGCGGAGACAAGCAGTATAATTGCAAGCGTAAAGCCTATTTTCATTTTCCTTCCCCCAGCCAATAAATGCTATTGACGAGAATGTTGTTTTCAATCTTTGATAATTTTTCATTAGCGGTAGTTACCTTACCGTCCTTTACCTGGACATCCGCGCCGATATTCATTCCTGAAATAACAACTCGGCCTTTTTCGTATTGACCGGCAACGACAGTTACGTCACCGCCGCGTCCCGCCTCAAACTCACTTTTTACCAGTATTATGGCGTTGGCCCCCGGCTGGAGTTGTATGTAATCAGGGAATCCGCTTTTCAGGTGTTCGCCTTTGTTCATTGCCGGTTCCCTGAAAATATGGGCAAAGGCAGGGTCCTGGGACTTCTGCGGGAACTTGTTGCGGTAACTGGATGCGTCAATAACCGGATGATTCTCATTTTCGACAAGCATTCCGGTAATCTGCACCCAGTCCTTTCCTGCGGCAATCGAAGGAAAGAGTTTTGACGCGTTGCTGTCCTTGCCGTACCCCACTGAGTGATGCACAAGCATTACGCCGCCGCCTTTTGCGGCAAATTGACGCAACTCATCTTCCCAGCCTTTATTGAGGTTTCCGGGTGATTTAAAGCCGATATCGGGAACAATCACAACATCGAAATCGGCAATTGTTTGCTCCTCCATGTTCGGCAGATAATGCGCTTCAACCTGCTCCAGTTCTTTTACGCGGCGGAAAATCGCTTCCGCGCCTAAGAGTCCCACTTTCTTTTCTTCTTCCGGCTTGAATATCCCCACATAGATAATCCCGGGTTTTTTCTTCAATTTCTTAGCCTGACTGCTTTTTAGTTCCAATTTACGGTATGGTGCGTATTCAGGAGAGGTACTGCGGGCAAGGTAATTTTCATCTGTCTTCTTTAGCTCCGGCAGCCGATACGAATCATCCACCAGCAGGTAAAAATTCACCACTTCCGGCTCAAGGCTCAATTGCACCTTGCCGTTATTCAGGGGGATTTTTTCTCCGCGATTAAACCCGACCAATGCCGTTTTGTCCTTCGGGAAACAGTCGCCTAGAACAATTTCAACACTTTTAGTCTCGGGCCCGGGATTGTAAAGCGATATCAGATAATTTTCGCTGTCGGTAAATACATTGCTCCATATATTGGCATTGGTTGCCAATGGCAATGACGGGGCATTATTCCTAACCAGCGTGGAAAACAATTCCGCGACAGCGGCATCGCTGTTTGCTTTTCCGCTCAAAACGGGAGCCAGGTATATCGCTTTACCTTTGCCTGATTGGTTTACTGTGACTGCCGGAGTCCCGTCTGTAAACGCAAGAAGCGTTTTCGCGGCCGCGCACTTTATCGGATACCGCATTATTTCTCCTGATATAGGTAATGCGTCCGAACCCGGCTGGATTGTAAATTTCTCCGCTTGGGCGGGGCCGTTTGACTCAATTCCACAGAGTTTTTGGATTTCGGCGTTATTTAGCACGCCGCCTTCAATGATGGCCACGCCGCCTTCTTCAACATATTGCTTTATCATTAAAGCATTTTCCTGGGAAATATCAGGATTATCCGGAATGACCAGGATTTTATAATCTTTCAATACACCATTTTTGAAATAATTTGCCACCACGATGTCAGTGGGGATTGTCTGCAATGTATTTACCAGTGATTCTACCTTGGCATCGGTTTCTGAAGCTTTTCCCGCTCGTACGCCGCCTCTTTTTAGTTCACCGTAAAAATTGTCGCGATCCCGGAAGATAGCTAGGAATTTTATCGGGAAACATTTTATCAGATAATCCTCTAATCCTGTATAATCCAATAGATTGTAGACTTCTGTGGTTCCGAGTTGACCAGCCGTTCCTCCGCGTACCGTCCAAAAACCGGTCATTGCAAAATGCAGCACTGAATTTGTTCCGCCGAACAAGTGTAAGCTCGTATTCAGGCGGTTGAATGGCCTGTCCTGAGAAATCCCCGTGGTTGAAAATACAGGTTTATTATTCCCCGTTACCGCTCTCGCATATTTTAAAGGAAATAAAACATGTGTAATCTCAGTTGAATAAAGATCGAAATTAGCGGTGGAAAGATATTGATTCTGAGCCTCCATGTCCTGATATCCGAACGCTCCCAGTCGGCGATTATTCATGCTGGTAATTTGGAAAACCATGGCGTCAGGCTTGACCGCGCGGATTGCGGAAGACATATCCCGTACCAAATCTGTGACGGTGTCGACACGGAACCTGAATGTTGTTAACTGTTCAGGCGCATTGATTTTAGACCAATCCTGGAGTGGCGCGCACTCCGTGCCGTATTTCTTTTTAGCATATTCCCGTCCCTGTCTGGAAATGAAAGATGTCGGCCAGAAGCCGAATTCATCCAGAATATGGTATCCATCAACGTCGCACGTGGCCAATCCCTCCGCATATTTGACATAAGTGTCGTGTCCCAGAAACGGCGACAGTCGACCGTTATGCTGTTTTTTCCCGTCTTCGCTCAACCAATAGCAATCCTTCATCAACTCTGGAATTTTCGCGACATAATACATGGAAGGCCAAGAGCCGGCAATCACTGAAACTCCCTTTTGATGAGCCTCTTTCACCAGTTCCCTCAGGAATTGAGGAGAGTCGTCATTGGCAGGAAACGTTGTCGAATCAAAACATGGCATTTTGGAGACAAAGTCGATTGAATTTGCGCCTGATGCCAGAACTTCATCAATCAGCTTTTGAGCGGAATTTGGTGACATTTTCTGGGTGCGGCCTATTTCAAGTGTATGCATCCGCAGAAAATCTTTCCCGAATACTGGCGTTTGCGGCTTTATCGGGCTATATGACTGAATTTCTCCCGCGGATACCAGAACCGGAGCCTTCCATCCATAATACGCCTGGCGCAATTCTTGGAATTGGCCGTCCGCACAGTAGAGGCCGCCGCTCACTTTTTCATTGCCCGGTATCTGACCGGCAATAGTTGTTGTGTACCCCATTCCCGAGAGACTCATATTTGCAATTTTGCAATTTTTAAGATCAAAAAATACCCCTGACATCGCATTTTTTCGGTTATCGTAAAACGCCAGCCAGCCTTCCTGCATATAAGGACGGAGCTCATATTGCTTGGAGTCATCAGGCATTTGCCAATACAAAGGAAGCCTTTTCGGACCTTTGGTGCTGGAATAGTAAAGATCATCTTCCAATAAATCCCCGCCCGGGGTGAAACCTATGGTGTAAGTGAATTGACCTTTGCCTGAAATCGTATAATAAACGATTGGAGAACCCGAAAACACCGTAAATTCCACCCTGTTTTTGCCATCATCGAAGAAAATGCTTTTGCGGATGGGCCCATTTTCGCCTATTTTTGCCGGTGTGCCGGGGTCAACAATTCCGCGGAAGCTCTGCCAGCAGAAATGATTATATTGGCAGGATAATTGTGAATCTGACTGGGTGTGCGCCTTCAGTCCCCTAATCAGGCCGCCATTATATATCGCATTCTTTATGATGTCCACTTCAAATAGATTGTTGTAAAGCACAAAAGAGTCGTCGGTTTCCCTGAGCTGTACCGGATATTCAGGAACATTCGCACCGGACTCTTTGACTCCGTAGTACACGAATAGCGGCAGCTGAAAATCCGCGGGGATGTCAAGGCTGAAACTCAGTTCGACTTTATTGCCAGATGCCTCTGCGGTGACTTGGCATGGGATGACTTTGCCCTGGGGAGTTGCTACACGTATTGACTCCGGCGCAAATCTGCCCGGTAATTCCAACGCTACGTTCATCGGATAGTTCCGCCTGTCCAATCCAACAGGTTCCGTAAGCAGCAACGGTACCCGGCCCTGGCTTTCCCATTGAAACGGTTTTCGGGAAAGTGTTTTAACATACATGGCATTGGGCGAGTTCTGAATCTCCGCCGCACCAGCTATCCATGCCATCATAAACGCGAGAACCATTGACAATCTTGACAGTTTCCTCATCCTTCTATCCCTTCTATTTTTAATATTTTTAATTAAATTGCTGTAACTTTTGTTTTGTAGGACCACCACCAGTCATCCGGCGGATTGAAGATAGTGTTTGCAGTGTAGTCCATGAATTTCTTATATCTCTGCACGTGATTGTCGAAGAATAGAAAGTTAGCCCCGTTCTGATGCCGCCAATGTACTCTTTTCGCACCGCCCCATGACCCAAACCAGTACCCGAGATCAGGATCAACGTCTGACATGGCCATTATTTTGGAAAACATTCCAGAAGGCATCCTCTTGAAATTAGTCCATAAGTAAGAGCTATTGTCTACAACATTGAACATTGACACGGAATTACAGCCGTAATTGGTTTTAACCAAGGGGGAAGTAAGATTGCGCGCTTTTGAGCTTGGACAGATCAGCGCAGATCCTGATAATATTTTGGTCTTAATATTGAGGTAAGGGTCATTGAGCAATTGATACCATGCGTATGCTCCATCAAACCATGGCGGAACCCATCCGTCGTTATCGATAGTATACATCTGAATCGCGGAACCAACTTGCTTTAGGTTACTTCCACAGATAATTTCCTGGGCTTTTCCGCGGGCACTCCTGAGAGCAGGCAACAACATACTGGCTAGGATTGCGATAATCGAAATAACGACCAAGAGCTCAATGAGCGTGAAATGGGAAAGAGTTTTTTGTTTTAAGTTCATTCGACAAACTCTCTTCTTGGCCGCCAAGCTCAAACTGTCTCTCCAGTAGAAACTGTAATCAGCAATGGTATCCGTCCACGGTTTTTCCATTGATAATCTTGACAGTTTTCTCATCCTTCCAACCCTTCTATTTTTAATTAAATTGCTGTAACTTTTGTTTTGTAGGACCACCACCAGTCATCCGGCGGATTGAAGATAGTGTTTTCAGTGTAGTCCATGAATTTCTTATATCTCTGCACGTGATTGTCGAAGAATAGAAAGTTAGCCCCATTCTGATGCCGCCAATGTACTCTTTTCACACCGCCCCATGACCCAAACCAGTACCCGAGATCAGGATCAACGTCTGACATGGCCATTATTTTGGAAAACATTCCAGAAGGCACTCTCTTGAAATTAGTCCATAAATAAGCGCTATTGTCTATGACATTGAACATTGACACGGAATTACAGCCGTAATTGGTTTTAACCAAGGAGGAAGTAGGACTGCGCACTTTTGAGCTTGGACAGATCATCGCGGTTCCTGATAAGGTTTTGGGATTAATATTGAGGTAAGGGTTATTGACTAATTCATACCATGGAGATGCTCCATCATACCATGGCGGAACCCATCCGTCGTTATCGATAGTATACATCTGAATCGCGGAACCAACTTGCTTT
>Ga0154591_1010_pt2 | contig 81311 bp, 76 predicted proteins | sample RifGroF2_FD_116020 | JGI IMG/M metagenome (GOLD analysis project Ga0154591, IMG submission 116020) | Lentisphaerae bacterium GWF2_45_14
CTTATTGTATTCGATGGCGGCCTCGACAGGATCCCCTGCATCCACAAGGTCAACGAAATTGATGCCTTTTACGACCCTTCCGCCAGTAACGTCAAGACAGGGAATTATCCTTTTGGCAAGCATGGCTCACTGTTCCTCTTTGACGTTCTTCTTGCCTTCGTAGAATGCCTTGAGATTGAGGGCCACGGCCTCTTTCTTGCTTTTAAAGCACGTTGTGATGGCCTCTTCGAAAGCAAGGTCGAAGTCCTTCTTGTCGTCGCCCTGAAGGTAATAGTCTATCATGGCGACAGAGAGCGCGCCGAGTATGACGGAGTTCGCATATTTTATATCGCCGAGTTCCTTGGCTATATCGGCGGCCTTGATCGAACAGATTTTTTTATCTTTTGCGCATTCGGGCTTAGTGATTATGCTGCTGTCATAGAGGAGCATCCCGTGCTCCTTCAGTTCGGGCAGGAATTTCTCTACGGACTGCTGATTCATTGCGATGAGCAAATTTGTGTCCTTGTCGATAATGGGGGAACCGACCATATCACGGCTAACGACGACGGAGCAGTTTGCCGTTCCTCCGCGCATTTCTGGTCCATAGGACGGCAGCCATGTCACGTTGAAGTTTCTGAGCTGGCCCATCAGGGCTATCATCATTCCGAGGCTGAGTACGCCCTGTCCGCCGTAGCCGGCGCATTTTATACGTTTTTCTCTGTTAAAGAGTTCCGACTCGTTCTGGAAGTCAGGTGATTTTCCGCACCTGGATCTTTCAGGGAAAAGTGCCTTTTTCACCTTTTCGGAGTCGAAGACAGGGACAGATCTCTTAATGGGGTCGCGTTCGCTGCCGATGTCCTTGAAACAGTTAAGTGAAAAATACGGGACCATGTGGTGTTCAATCCACTCGTCTGTTTCCTGGGGTGTCTTTTTCAGGTTCACGGGGCAGCCTGCAAGTATTTCCACGAGCGAAAAGCCGCGTCTTTCTTTCATGTACTGAAGCGCCTTGCGTATCGCCCTTCTGGCCTTCAATATTCTGGCGGTGGAGGTAACCGCGACGCGCTCGACATATATCGGGGAGTCAAGTGCGGAAACCATTTCCGAGACTTTGAGCGGGTAGCCTTCATTAAGTATTGAGCGACCGTAAGGTGAGGTGGCTGTTTTCTGCCCCGGCAGGGTTGTCGGCGCCATCTGGCCGCCGGTCATACCGTAAATGCCGTTGTTCACAAATATTACGGCCATATTTTCGCCGCGGTTTGCGGCCTGGATGAAATTATTGAAGCCTATAGCGCCGAGGTCGCCGTCGCCCTGATAGGATATGACGTAACTTTCGGGGTTGGCCCTTGAAATTCCGGTACCTACGGCAGGGGCGCGTCCGTGCGGGACAGATATTCCGCATGCGTCAAAATAGTAGTAGGCAAAGACGGAACATCCTACCGGCGAAAGTATTACAGTATTATCCTGGATTTCCATATCGCTGATTGCTTCTGCTATCAGCTTATGCACGAGACCGTGTCCGCAGCCGGGGCAGTAGTGCATATTGGTTTTATTGCTGCCTGGGCGTCTTTCGAATGTTTCGAGGAAACCGCCCGGGCGGCCGTATTTAACAGTCTTTTTTGTCATTTCGCGGCCTCCAGTGTTTCGATGGTCTTGTCCATTATTTCATCTACGGACGGTATATTTCCGCCCATTCGGCTGCAAAGCTCCACAGGTTTCCGGCAGCTTATTCCGAGTTTTATATCATCTATCATCTGTCCGTTGCTCATTTCCACGCTGAGATATGTCTTAGCGGTTCCGAGGGTTTTCATAAGTTCATCGTTCGGGAACGGAAAAAGCGTTATTGGCCTGAGGAGTCCGGCCTTTATGCCTTTGTCCCTGAGCTTTTTAACGGCAGTTCTTGCGACGCGGCTGGCAATCCCGTAGGCTACGAGTACGATTTCGGCATCATCGAGGAAATATTTCTCGCAGGTCTGTTCGGCCTTTTTAATGGAGTCGTATTTTGACTGGAGCTTCTGGTTGAGCGCTTCAAGATCGTCATGCTCAAGATAAATTGAGGTAAGGAAGTTTCTGCGGCTTCTTGCCGAACCGTCAAGGGCCCACTCGGGGATATCTGGTTTTTTGACGGGCTCGGGAAGTGTCACGGATTCAAGCATCTGTCCAATCACGCCGTCGGCGAGGACATATACGGGGGTCCTGTACTTGTCCGCCAGTTCAAAACCTTTTACGGTGAAGTCGCACATTTCCTGAGCAGAATTTGGGGCTAGGACTATGCATCTGTAGTTGCCGTGTCCACCGCCCTTTACGACCTGATTGTAATCGCTCTGCTCTGGGCCTATGTTGCCGAGACCCGGTCCGCCGCGCATTATGTCGACTATAACGCAGGGAAGTTCGCATGTTGCCATGTAGGAAACGCCTTCCTGCTTGAGGCTTATGCCGAGTCCCGATGAGGCGGTCATTGCCCGCCGTCCAGCGGCCGCCGCCCCGAAAACCATATTTATTGATGCTATCTCACATTCGGCCTGAAGGAAGACCCTTCCGAGTCTCGGAAAGAGCAATGATGCCGAATGTGCGATTTCGCTTGCCGGAGTTATAGGGTATCCGAAGAAACAGTCGCAACCCGCGAGGAGCGCGCCGTAGACAGCTGCTTCATTTCCCTTTAACAACAATCTGTTAGAGTATTCCATCTGTCATTTCCGTTCTTTTTTTTCATCGTCGTCAGATTCTTCGATAATTGTTATCGCGCCCGGTTCGGGGCAACTGTAGAAACACGCACCGCAGCCGGTGCAAGCTTCCCCGATGTAAACGGCGTGCGGATGACCCATTGCGTTAAGGCCGCTTTCCATTCTGAGGACTGACTTCGGACAGGCGGTCACGCAACGCTCGCATCCCTTGCATTCCTCTTTTGCTATGACAGGGAAAAACACCTTGGTTTTTTTATTGGTTTCGGACATAAATACGTCTCCATTTGCGGCCTTGGACTAATTAAAGCAAGGCAAATTCCGCTTATTTCTTTTCTTGGTCTTCCCCGTCCGGCTCGAAGAATGAGAGGAAACCCGTGCCAGACGCAGAATCCTTCATCTTGACCCTTCGGAGGTTTGTGGTTTTTGTAGCCTGAAATGATGTTTTCTTAATCAGGTTTTCATATTTTTTATCGGCCGGTCCGCCCGGTTCGGCAGGGACAGTGCTTTCTTTTTCGGTTATGATAAAAACGGTCTGCCCTATCATTATGCGGTCGCCAATACATATTTTCTTTGTTCCCTTGACCGGCTCGTCGTTCACTTTAAGTCCGTTTGTGCTTTCAAGATCCTGTATGGCAAAACTTTCGCCATTGACGAGTATGACGCAGTGAAAGCGCGAGGACTTTTTATCGAAAACGCACACGTCGTTTTTCTCGCTTCTGCCGAGCTTTATCTCTCCCTTTTGGGGGATTGTGTATTCACTGCCTTTATTCATTCCGCTTATACATACAAGTGCAGACATCAGAAATTTCCTCCAGTTCAATGAAACTGACCAGAGCAATTTAAGTTTATTAAATGCTAATTACAAGCTCCCCCCGTAAAATTTCCGGCTCCCCGTTCTGTCGGGCGTGACCGTTCCTGTTTCGACGGCAAGGCAGGAATGATGCGGCATTTTGGACCGGCTCGACCTCCTGTGAGTTGCGTATCTGGAAATTATGCATTTTCTGTCAGGCGAAAAACCGAACATTTTATGTCATGGAAGATGAAGTCAGATTTTTTCCCATTTGCCGCTTTCCACGTTGTATTTCTTGATAACTCTAGCTGGAATGCCGGCGGCTACGCTGTACGGAGGTATATCTCTGGTAACTACGGCATTGCTTCCTATGACGGAATGTTTTCCTATGGTAACACCGGGGAGAATACAGACCCCGTCGCCAATCCAGACTTCGTCTTCTATCGTGACAGGCCCCGGATGCTTTAACGGCTGCGGCATGACCGGCATATTTATATCTTCATAACCGTGGAGATTGTCCGTTATGTAGACCCTTTCGGCGATGACGACTCTCTTTCCTATTTTCATATGCCCGCAGGCGATGATGTGAACGAAATGGCCGACATAAGTTCCTTCGCCTACCTCCAGTCTCGGGTTGAATCTCACCCCGGCGTATTCGTTAACGCAATCTATCCAGCCGTAAGGGTTTACGCAACAGTTGCCTTCCATAAACATCTGCCGCATGTTATTGCTGTGAAAAGGCGGATAAATGACACTGCCTTTTCCAATGGCCCCTGACGCCCCCCTCAGTAATGCCGTATTAATTCCCCCTTTTTTAATTCTCAGCCATCTTTTAAATTTTACAAAGTCCATCATATAACCTTTAATTACAGATTAATTTTCTGACGAAACGGGATGTTTCAACGGCATTACCTTTTAGAATACATTCTTTAATCCGTTGACGTTTATTTGTCAGGAGTTTATCGAAAGCCTTAAGCCAGTTGACCGATTCCGAGATAGCGCCGACTGCGTCTTCACGGTAGGGATACTGGTCCATAGAAAGCCAGCCGTCATAACCGCATTCGTCGAGCCAGAAAAGAAGTTCGATATATTCAATGGTATGCACTGAACCTACAATCATATCATCGTCCCAGCTCCGGAAATTGTCATTGAAATGCATATGAAAGAGTTTATTTCCGGCCTGCTTTGCAAGGACGACTGACTCCGATACGTTTTCGCCACCGAGAAAGGCATGTCCGGTATCGATCGTTACACCGACATTGTCCAGTCCAGTCTGAAGGCAGACAAGGAGGGTATCGGACATTCTCGCAAGATACGAATGCGTACGCGGTTCCTTCGCCTTGTATTCGAGCGCGAACTTGAGTTGTGGATATTCGGAAGCGATAAGTGCTATATTTTCCGTAAGATATTTTCTTTCATCAAGATAGTATCCTTGAAGAGGATAGTCGTAGCCGTCCTGTCCCGGCCAAATATTTATAATCGAACAGTTCAACTCGAGAGCTATTCCGCACATTTCTCGGAGATATTCAACGGCTTTTTCCCTGACTGCTTTTTCTTTCGCTGAAAGACTACCATTCCCCCATAATCTGTCGGCGAAGAGATCAGGGATTATAGACACGCATTCAAAGTCAAGCTTATCAAGGGCCTTCTTTATTTCAGCGGCATTGTCTTTTCTTATGTCCCATGTTCCGACAAGTTCAATGCCTTTTATTCCCTCAATTCGGGATGCGTTTTTGAGCATCTCGATTGACGACGGATTGTTTTTGTAGCCTCCGCAGAAACGGTCTTTTGTGTTTCCGAGGTTTCCGAGAATCGCAGAATATTTTCTCATATTTCATTTTCCTGTTTTATCTCAAATTCATGACAGCCCGGGCCCCATGTTCCATTTTTGTAGGTCAGAGCTTTGCAATCATTGGGGACTTTTAAAAAGACTGAAAGTCCATAAGCAGATTTTTCCCATTTGACTTCAATCTTCCCGCTGGGGGTCGGAATGGAACCTTCGGCGGATTTGATATCAAAAGGAAACGGATTGAATATGAATTCCTTGAAGCCTTGCCTGGAAGGAGTTATCCCTAAAATTATGGTCTGAAAGAAGTCGATGGGCGCTGCTGCGAATCCGTGGCAGAGACTGGCGGAGCCGCCAAATGCCTCTTTGCCTGACTTATGAATACCGGCCTCCCATAAAGTTGGAGTTCCTGTTTTTATCATATTCCCCCAATATTTTCTGATTCTTTTGAGAATCTCACTTTCCTGCCCTGTCTTCTTCATCGCTTGGAATATAAAAAACTGAAAATAGAGTTCTGGGGTGAGGAGTTGTTCATCCGTGAGGGCTTCTTTAATATACTTTTCGATACAGTCTGAATATTCACCTGAAAGGATGGCGAGTGCGTGTGGAAGCTGACTTGATCGCCTATCGTCAGGGGAGTTTGCAAAACGTTTCTCTTCATTCATGAAGAAAATCTTTTCGGTATTTTCCGAAACATTTCTGATTTCTTCGAGATATTTATCTTTTCCGATATCAAATTTTATTTCGTCGGCAAGTTCAATTACTGTTTTCAGCGCAATAATGTAAAAGTAATTGAGCATGGATGTCCTTTTCCCCGTGAAAGAGAATCCGTTCATTTCGTAAGACCAGTCAAAAAAGTTCCAATATTTTTCGGGCGGATTAATTATTCCGTCCGTATCCTGCCAGGATTTAAAGAGTTCAAGTATCTTCATGAGACGTGGAAGAAATTCTTTCAGCAGGCTCGAGTCGCCGGTATAGAGATAATAATCTTTTAGCATTAAAGTAATATAAAGATTGGTTGGCAGGAGTATAAGTATTTCCTGGTCGCGCGGACATGGACAGACACCGGGAACAAGACCATTTTCAAAAGCGTCGGAGAACGCCATCTGAAAGGCGCGCTTATGAATCCTAGGATCTCCGAAAGCCTGAAGCGCGGTTCTATTTTCTACAATAAGATCGTTTACCCAGAAAGAGCGTTCGCGCCATGGGCAGTCGGTGAAAATATCGGTCGTACATGCGGAAAGAGTCTCACTGCACACATCCCATATTTTGTTGAGGAGAGTCTCGCTGCAATTGAAAGATGCTTTTGCGCTGAAAGGATAGCGGCGGTCAAGAGCTCGGACATTATGAATCGTAACAGGCGACGGAAAATTTCTGATGACTATCTGTACAAGGCGGAATCCTCTTTCCATCAAGCTGTTGCCTATTTTCTGTCGGCCGTCTCTTAGGATATATCTGTCCGCGAGATTATAGCTTTTACTTGTATGCGTATGGTCGGCGCGGAGGCGTTTGTTCCAAAGCTCTTCTTCGTGGGTGATGTCAATGACGGTACCAGCCGGTGCGCTTATGTCCAGTTCAAATCGTCCGATAATCTCGCGTTTGAAATTGAAAACCAGAGCGGCCCCCTGATTCCCGTGCGGAGGATTTATTCTGACATGTTTTTCACCGGTGACAGTCAGTCCGTTCAGTCTGTCTGCGATTCCTTTCGGGAAATCAAGATGCTTTTCCTCCGTCATTATTTTAGCGATGTCGATATCGTCCAAGTCTTTAAGTTCCGGGACGAGGGCTTTCGCAGGAATATCACATAGGGTGTATTCCGTTTCTTTCAGGAAGGGTATATTCCGTGGCAAGAGCTTCTTTTTGACTACTTCGCTTTCAGGTGAAAGAACGGATGCTTTTTCCCATACGTTATTATCTTTGCGCAACAGCCAGTTGAGGGGTTCTTTTCTCATGTCGCGCCACTCGCAAAAGCCTGTTTGCATGGTATAGGTACGGACATCCTGTTTCCACTCATTTTCTATGGAGGAGAGTTCCCACGATTCGTCGGTTTTGAGAATATTTTCGATTTCCAGTATTAAGCCAGGTCCGCCGGGAGCCGTTGTAAATGTTTCGATATTCATGCAGAGGCAGAGCACGGCAATGATATTTTCTCCCTGTTTTAGATAGGGCGCGGCGTCATAGGTGTCGTAAAAGTTCTGCGAGTGTGTGCCTCTTGCCGGTCCTTTGCCTATTTCTATTCCATTGATATACAAGATATAAAAACTTTCCGCCGCGATATGGAGGTTGACTTTTGACGACAGCTTTCCGATCTCGAACTTTTTAACTGCCCTGAAATAAAAATTCTTCTTTTCCGCCGAACTCTTCGGAGCTATCCAGTCAGCGTTTATCTTGTAATCATTCATGAAAAATGCGTCTTTTTTTTCTAATGTTTTTGCCTATTGCGAATGATTATAATATATTAAAGTCATATTTTAAATGGACGTGTACACAAATTATGTGTACTATTGTAATATATGGAGAAATAATGCCGAGTCGTGAAAATGCTTCATGCTGGGACCGTGTTCCTGAAATAAAAATGATTGTATGCAGGACCCAGACGCTGGGCCCAGGAGGGTCATTCCACTGGATGCAGAAAAACGCACGGGGACCTTATTGGCGGATATATTGGAACGATGCTCCCGGGGCGTTTGTCTCCTGCGAGGGGCGCGATGTTGAATTGGGACCCGAAATGATTGTAGCGCTGTCACCGGACGCGTGTTATTCTACTAGGGCAGATAAACTGGTTAATCATTTTTACATCCATTGCTTTGTTTCTTATCCGTTTACAGAAATTAAAGGGCGAATGTTCGTACTGACTGATCAGGATCTGTTACGTCGGGCATCGGCTCTGGCAAAAAAAGCAAATCAAAACCATGATACATGGCAGACTCAAATGGAACTCTTGGTGTATCTCAATTCTGCTTTTCTGGCGCTTCCCCGGAAAAGCGTTCCGGATTGTCCGAAATATTCACCGAAGGTTATGAAGGCCGTAAAAATACTTGGGAGAAAACAGAAGATATCTAACGACGAGTTAGCCAGACTGGTAAGCATGAGCAGGAATGCTTTTCTCTTTCTGTTCAGGAAAGAAACCAAAAACTCACCGCAGGCGTATTCCCGGCAACTGAGGCTCAATGAAGCCTGCGTGATGCTTCAGCACAGTGACAAATCGATTGACGAGATAGCTAGGGAAACTTCTTTTTGTGACCGATATCACTTCTCTCGCGCCTTCCATCGGGTTATTGGACATACTCCACGACAATTCAGGTTGCGGAAATATCCGGATATTGATACTGCCGCAGACCATATTTTTAAGTGGACAGCTTGCTCGACGGAGAGTCGGTAATGCGGCCGGCCGTGAAGCCGGAGAATACAGCGAGGCCAGCAGCAAAAAGAAAAGCGCCCATATGCGAACCCGTCCATGTCCATATGTACCCGCCCAGTACGGCGGCGGATATCGAGGTTACGTGGTTTATCGCCATGCCAGTATAAAGGGTAGGGGTTATGTCCTCCTTTTTCTCCGCTATTCTGCCCATGTAGCTTGAGCGGGCCGCGCCCGCGGCGAAGAGCAGATTGTCGACTATGAAACATATTGAGATCACAATCGTGGCGGTAGGGAGGCTGAAAATTTTAAGGGAAAAGGCATAGACCATACAGACGACGAAAAGCGCGATGCTGTCGGCAATCAGTACCTTGCGTTCGCCGAACTTCTGGATGAGTTTGCCTGTGAAAGGTTTGAAGAACATTCCCAGCAATGAGGCTATTAGCATTATTTTCGCAATATATGCCGGGCTTTTATCGAGGACTGACACGATTACCCAGAATCCGAATGTTATGAAAACCTGTTTTCGTGCGCCGAAGAATACCTCAAGCGCATAATAGAGATGGTAGCGCTTTTTAATGATGAAGGTATCTTTCAACTTCCTTTTTTGAGGGAGTTTTTCCTCTCTGACGGCGAGGAAGATTAGTGCCGCAAGTATTGACAGGGAGCAGGAAACTAAGAGGTCGATACCGTAGCTGCGGCTTATATATTCCCACTTAATCCATAGATATGCGCTTCCCGCGAGTCCCGCGGCGTTTACGAGTCCTCTCATCTGCCCGAGTCTGAGTCCGCGGTTTTCGGGCTTCGAGATGTGGATTACAATGGAATCCACGATTACAAGAAGTATGTGCTGTCCGAGACTTCCGATAAGGATGAAGAGTACCAGCAGCGTGATACTTGAGGATATATTGGAAATGGCGAGTGCGCCGACACCGATACCGAAGATAAACGATGCGATCGCGGCAATCTGGTTTTCCCGAAGGAAGAAGAGGATACCCACCGCGAACATTGAGAGTATGCCGGGAAGTTCCCGCGGAAACTCAAGGGTTCCTCTGAGTTCGGCGCTTGAGATCTGCAGGCTCTGTAGGTAGTTGTTGAAGATATTGCCGAATATGCTTTCCGCGGCAAATACCGTGAACACCGCCAGAAGAAGCATGTATATATATTTATTATTCATTTTCTGATCCAAAAAGGGGAATATACAGTGTCTTGCGGCGATAAATACTCCTAAATAATAAAAATATACTGGAAAAAAGAAATCATGGTGCTATTAAGTTGCTTTTGCCGATTTGCTGAGAAAACTAAAACAGGATCTTCCAAAATGGCCCGCAATATATATGAAGACTTGAAAGAACGCGGTTTTATCTACCAGAATACCGATGAGGAAAATGTATCGAAGTTTCTCGAGAAGGAAAAACTGACATTTTATGCGGGCTTTGACCCCACGGGAAGCAGCCTCCATGTCGGACACCTGCTTCCGATAATGGCCATGAGGCGGCTTCAGCAGGCGGGACATACGCCGATAGTGCTGGTAGGCGGAGCTACCGCCCTCGTCGGCGATCCTTCCGGCAAGCAGGAGGCAAGACCGATACTTACGAAGGACGAGGTGGCCGCGAACGTGGAAGCGTTGAAGGCTCAGCTCGGACGCTTCATTTCTGTTGAGAACGCGATATTCGTCAATAACGCGGACTGGTTTCAGCACATGGGCTACCTCGATTTTCTCCGGGAGATCGGATGCCGTTTCAGCGTGAACAAAATGCTTGCCGCGGAGTCGGTCAAGCTCAGGCTTGAAACCGGACTTTCATTCCTGGAATTTAATTACATGCTGCTTCAGGCATATGATTACTACATACTTAATTCAAAATATGACTGTCGCCTCGAGCTTGGAGGTCAGGACCAGTGGGGAAACATTGTTGCAGGAGTCGAGCTTGTCAGGAAGATGTCTCAAAAAGAAGTTTACGGCGTAACTTTTCCGCTCCTTCTTGACGGTCAAGGCCAGAAATTCGGGAAGACGGCTGGCGGCGCCGTATGGCTTGACAGTTCAAGAACGTCCATCTTCGAATACTACCAGTTCTGGCGCAACGCCGAGGATTCCGACGTGTCCAAGCTGCTCTGCTTTTTTACGAACCTTCCGGTTGAGGAGATAAAAGAGCTTTCTTCCCTCGAAGCCCCGCGGATAAACAGGGCCAAGGAAATACTTGCATTCGAGGCGACAGCGCTCGCCCACGGAGAGGACGAAGCGGCGAAGGCGTACCTAGCCGCTGGAGGCAGATTCGGCTTTGCCGATCCGGAACAGAAAATAGATACGAGCAGCCGCCTAGCTCGCGTTAAGGTTGAGAGTGCGGCGGAGAATCTGCCTTCGTACACCGTTCCCGTCTCGGCATTGGGCGACGCGGGAATATGGGTCGTCAAACTCTTCAGCGATGCGGGGCTTTGCTCATCCAACGGCGAGGCCAGGCGCCTTATATCAGGCGGCGGAGCTTACATAAACGAAGAGCGCATAGGCGATATAAACATGAATATCGTGAAAGAGCATTTTGCGTCGGGTCCAATCATTCTCAAGGCCGGGAAAAAGAATATCCGCAGGGTTTCGCTGGGCTGAGACGGGCAATTCCCGCACGTCTCAGCGTTATTTTTTATGACTTTTCCGATTGGTCCAGCTTCTTGTTCTTTTCGTACTCGGCTTGGCTTTCCAGAATTTCATCCGCGATATCGGGAAAGTGTTTTTTCAGGCATTCCGGACATATCCCGTGGCTGAAGCCTACTTCGGAATGAGCCTCTATATATTGCTCTACATTTTCCCAGTAGCCGCCATCATCCCTGATTTTCTTGCAGTGGACGCATATCGGGATTATTCCGCGCAGTACCTTTATTTCATCAAGCGCTTTCTGCAGTTCGGCGACCTTGAGCGTAAGTTCGGCACGCTGGCTTTCGATTATACGCTTCTGGCGATAAAGCTCCATGAAAATTTTCACTTTGCTTCTGAGTATTTCCTCATCGACGGGTTTTCCAATATAGTCTACGGCACCCGACTCATACCCTTTGAATTCATACGTCTTGTGGTCCATTGCGGTGATGAATATTATCGGAATGAAGTGTGTTTTTTCCTCGGCCCTGAGTATGGCCGCGGTTTCAAACCCGTTCATTTCCGGCATCTGCACATCAAGGAGTATGAGGGCAAAGTCATTCTCGGCCGCGGCCTTAATGGCCGCTTCACCGGAGAGAGCCTTGACGCAGTCGACACCGAGTCCTTCAAGATGGTTCTCTATAAGCATGAGGTTCGCGGGATGATCATCGGCTATAAGTATTTTTTCTTTTTTATTTTCTTCCATTGCATCACTTCTTTAATTGTTTTCAAATGTAAGCGGCACATCACCGTTTGAGCTTAAACGAATATAAAATGACCAGTCTCTTGAGACATTTACACACTTTATCAGGATGGAGTTGATGCCTTTTTTCAGGTTGATGCCGCGTATGGTATCCTGGTCCATATCCGCTTTGCGCGGCTCCCTGTTGTATGCGTGGACGAGGTTTCCGTTTATCCAAACTTTTATGTAGCACGCGCTTCCTATGTGCATGAGAAATTCCGGAATCTCCTGTGGCGCTGATATTTCCGTATAGAGGTAGGCCACCGACGGCGTTTCGTCTCGGTTTATCAGGGACGAGGCGTCTACGCAGCCCATTGACGCATTTTCTGGGATCTTCAATTCTCGCCATTTTGTGCCGCCGACCGCGGGAACTGCGGTGTTCAGACCTTTTTCGTGGTCGATAATCTCTTTGTGGAGGAGCTCCGCTGACGATGCCTCGGCCGGCTGTTTTCCGGGGATGCGGAAAGGTCCCAGCACTGCCCATTTGGTGATAAATGACTCATTGGACAGGAAGCGGCTGCTTCCCGGGCCAGGCATTTTCAACGTCAACGCATTTATTTGCAGGGGGATTTTTTTATTGTTCTGCGGAGCGGGGACGGCTTTCAGCGGCGCATCCGTTGCCTTCTCCTTTTCAGGGGCGGGCTCTTTGCTTCTCACTATAAGCTTAACTGTTTTTCCCTCACCGCTTCTTTCGTTGGCTGACGACAAGGTTTCCAGGTCATTTTTTACGCAGGAGCATGCGACCGCTGAGACAATCGCAGCGGAAAGAGCCGTTTTTTGGAATTGGAAAAAACTGAATGCCATAATGAGAGATTCTAGCACCGAATGGCAACATTTCCATCCGAGGTAAGCACAAAAGATGGAATTTTAAATAAAAAAAGGGCATCTTGAATAGGGGCATGGAATTTTTCACGGAAAAGATTATTTGTGTCAGGGAAAAAAGATTATCAGGAAGTATAATATATGAAATCTTAACCAGAGGAGGTGCATAACAAATGGATATAGAGGAATATTTGCCGAAAAAGGAATGGGGCAGAGTAAAGTCTTTCGCGAAAAAACATGAAACTCCGTTTCTGGTGATACTCTTGGACGTTATCAAGCGCAAGTATCTTGAACTCCAGAAAAATATGTCTTTTGCAGAGATATATTACGCGGTCAAGGCAAACCCTGCCAGTGAGGTAATCACTATGCTGGACGGGCTTGGCTCATCCTTTGACGTGGCTTCCGTTTATGAACTCAGAAAACTTCTCAGCCTTGGCGTCGCACCCGAGCGTCTGAGCTGCGGGAATACAATAAAAAAGCTTAAGGATATCGAGGAGTTTTACCGATCAGGGGTACGCCTTTTTGTTACAGACAGCGAGACTGACGTAAGGAATATCGCCGCCGCCGCACCCGGGTCAAAGGTCTTTGTCAGGATTCTTACGAGCGGTTTTCTTACGGCGTCATGGCCGCTTTCCCGCAAATTCGGCTGTCATTCGGACATGGCGTTTGAGTTGCTTCTGCTGGCGAACAAACTCGGTCTCCAGCCATACGGCGTCTCTTTTCACGTCGGCTCGCAGCAGAACGACATATCAGCTTGGAATACGGCAATCGATCAGGTAAAGCAGATATTCAACTGGCTCAAAGATGAAGGTATCAATCTCAAATGTATCAATATGGGCGGCGGGCTGCCGGGCAACTACATTGAAAAGTGCCAGGACGTAGAACTTTACGCGAGCGAAATCACCAAGTGCCTTAAGGAAGACTTCAAAGGAGAAATTCCTAACGTGATAATCGAGCCGGGCCGTTACCTTGCCGCCGAATCCGGCGTAATTGTCAGCGAAGTTATCAATGTCGCGACCAAATCCAAAACATCCCTCGAACGCTGGGTATTTACCGATATCGGGAAGTTCGGCGGCCTGATGGAAACGCTTGATGAGTCCATCAAATATCCGATTTACACCGAAAAGAAAGAAAACCCCGAAAAGGTTATAATCGCGGGACCCACCTGTGACAGTATGGATACTATTTACGAAGAGCATCAGTACGAGATGCCGTCAGACCTTGAACCAGGCGACCGCGTCTACTGGCTTTCGACAGGTGCTTATACCGCGAGCTACAGCGCCGTAGAGTTCAACGGTTTCCCCCCCCTAAAGACATTCTGTATCTGAAAATCTTTCTCCGGTCCGCTTTTGAGCGGGCTTTTTTATCTTTTAAACTATTGACTACTTTAGTACGCAATACTGTTGACAACTTTCCTTTTGGGTGTATTATGTCTATTAACGACGTGCAGAAAGGACCATTATGAAAAAGACAATGAAGGCAATAGTAAAAGCAAAGGCCGATATTGGCCTCGAGTTGCAGGATGTTCCCGTTCCAGAGATTGGAATAAATGACGTCCTGATAAAAATCCACAAAACTTCGATATGCGGAACGGACGTGCATATTTACAACTGGGACGCTTGGGCGAAGAAGACTATTCCAGTTCCGATGGTCATAGGACACGAGTTCGTAGGCAGAATAGAGAAGGCCGGCGACAATGTTCATGACTTCAAGGAAGGCGACCTTGTGAGCGGCGAAGGACATGTCGTCTGCGGACGCTGCCGCAACTGTCTCGCAGGGCGCCGTCACCTTTGCAGAAATACATCCGGGATCGGAGTAAATCGCACTGGTGCATTCGCAGAATATATATCAATACCGGTTACTAACGCATGGTACTGTGATCCTAATATTCCGGAAGATATCCTTTCATGCTTCGATCCGCTGGGCAATGCGGTCCATACCGCGCTTTCCTTCGACCTGCTCGGCGAGGATGTCCTCATAACCGGGGCAGGGCCGATAGGGATAATGGCCGCGGCCATAGCCAAACACGCCGGAGCCCGCTATATTGTGATTACGGATATGAACGATTACAGACTCGACCTGGCGAAAAAAATGGGCGCGACCAGGACTGTCAATGTGAAAAATGAAAAACTTGAAGATGTACAGAAGGAGCTTGGGATGCACGAAGGCTTCGATGTTGGACTAGAAATGTCTGGCAGCGCCGCGGCGTTCAATTCGATGATTAACAGTATGTGCCACGGCGGGAAGATAGCCATGCTTGGAATCCAGGCGCCGAATACCGCCATTGACTGGAACAAGGTCGTCTTCAACGGCCTCACGATAAAGGGGATTTACGGAAGGGAAATGTACGAAACATGGTACAAGATGACGTCCATGATTCAGACCGGACTCGATATAGGCCCAGTCATTACGCACCGCTTCCACTTTGAAGAATTCGAAAAAGGATTCGAGGCGATGAGGAGCGGGAATTCAGGCAAAGTAGTACTTAACTGGTTATAATTCAGGAGAATTTTAAAAAATGTTTGAATCAATGAAACCATTTTTACAGGAAACAATCAAATCAATAGCTCAGCAGGGTCTTTATAAAAAGGAAAGGATTATCTCGTCTCCGCAAAGCAATATAATAAAAGTTTCGTCCGGTCAGGAAGTCCTCAATATGTGTGCCAACAACTATCTCGGACTCGCCGATAATCCGGAAATAATAAAGGCTGCGAAGGATGCGCTCGACCGCTGGGGCTTCGGTCTTTCATCCGTGAGATTTATATGCGGGACACAGGAGATACACAAGGAACTCGAAGCGCGGCTCACCGAGTTTCTCGGGACCGAGGATACCATTCTGTATTCATCCTGCTTTGACGCGAATGGAGGGCTTTTCGAAACTATTCTTTCCGAAGAGGACGCGGTCATCAGCGATTCACTAAACCACGCCAGCATAATCGACGGGATTCGACTCTGTAAGGCCAAGCGCTTCAGATACAACAATAACGACATGGCCGACCTTGAGGCGAGGCTCATCGAAAGCAAAGACTGCCGTTTTCGACTCATTGCCACCGACGGCGTCTTTTCCATGGACGGCACAATCGCCAATCTTGAAGCTGTCTGCAACCTCGCCGACAAGTACAATGCGCTTGTTATGGTCGATGATTCCCATGCCGTGGGCGTACTGGGCAAATATGGCAGAGGTTCCCACGAATATCGTAACGTAATAGGCAGGATTGACATCATTACCGGCACTCTCGGCAAGGCTCTCGGCGGCGCCAGCGGCGGCTATACCAGCGGCAGAAAAGAGGTCATAGAAATCCTTCGCCAGCGTTCGAGGCCATACCTTTTTTCAAACACACTCGCTCCATCCATTACGGCCGCATCTTTGAAGGCGCTCGATATTATTTCCTCATCGAAAGGCGCTCTTCAAGAAAAGCTCATGGATAATACCCGTTATTTCAGAAAGAAAATGAAAGAGCTCTCATTCAATATTCCTGACGGTGAACATCCGATTGTCCCTGTGATGCTCGGCGATGCCGTGATTGCTCAGGAAATGGCGGCAGAGCTCCTCAAGATGGGGGTCTATGTCGTAGGGTTTTTCTACCCGGTGGTACCGAAGTGCGCTGCCCGCATAAGAGTGCAGATATCCGCGGCTCACACAAAAGAAAATCTCGATTTTGCCATCCAAAAATTTGCGGAAGTCCGAAATGGGATGAATATTACTTAGAGAATAGGTATTATTTATTAAAAAGGGGGAGAGGTTACGATGAAGAAGATAATCGCGGCAGTGGATCTTTCAGACATTACGCCGAAGGTCATAGAGACCGCCTCAAGACTTGCTTCACTGTCAGGTGCGAAGCTTTACCTCATCCATGCGGAAATTCCTGAAATTTCACCCAATCTTGAGCTGAACAGCATATCTCCAAGCGTGGCCGGCGGATTGATTTTTCCCCAGGGCGTGCCGCCTGTCGTTCCCGCCAACAGGGAGGAGGAAAAGAGATACTTTCCAGAGCTGGAGAGTATTAGAAAGAAGCTGGAGCGCGAGGGGCTCAATGTTGAAAATGTACTGCTTTATAACGGGGATATCGGCGGGCTGATTCTTAAAAAAGCTTCTGATATTGATGCTGATCTTATTGTCATCGGAGCCAGGAAACACAGCTTTTTACATAAGCTTTTCTTCGAGGAACTTGGAATAAATTTTATCTCGAAATGCCCCTGTCCGGTCGTTGTCGTTCCGGAAAACTGCCAGAAAAGGGCAATTGTATAATAATAAGCCATGGAATCCGGCAAAGTCCGTGTCCGCCGAGACAGGAAGATGAATATTCGGAGAACAATTCTGCTTATATTTGCAATTGGAAAAGTCTTGGCGTAAAGGCGGCGATTACGGATTGAGGCATTTGAAGATGGCGACAACGGGTACCTTGGAGAGTTTTGGGTATAAACTTAGCCATCCCTTGCTCGAGTAGGGAAAGTCCGCTTTACCGCCGATGGGAAGCGGAGGGGGTTCGAGAAGTCTTTCGATAAGCATTCCGGCTTCGGAAATCCAGCGCGCCGTTTCGCTCAAAGGATAATATGCCGACCTTACGGTTTCAGAGCCGTCCTTGGCAAAGCGACTGTCGGGAACGGGAGCAAAATAGTCCTTCAAAAATATTCCATATTCGTCTTCGAGTTCAAGCCATTCCCCAGAGAAAAGCGGATGCCCTGTTGAAAAAAGGAGTGTTCCTCCGGGATTGAGCATTTCGGAACAAAGTTTGACTACCTTTTCGGGAGAAGGTGTGAACGATATCGCGTAACTTGAGTGGATAAGATCGAATTTCCCCAACGCAATCGGATCCATTTCCTCCATCGGCATGAGAAAAAGTTTAAGCTTGACATTTTCAGCGACGGCGAGCGCGGAAGCTCTTTCAATCTGCGCTTCGGCAATATCAAACGCGGTACATAACGCTCCCTGCTTAGCGAGGTAAATGCTGTTCTGGGCCGCGCCGGAGCCGAGTTCAAGGCATTTCATCCCCTTGAGGTTTTCAGGCAGGAGCTTGAGGACACTGTCGCCGGGGACAAGAGGGCCGTAGTGGAAGTCCGAAGTCGTTATCCTTATAAGTTTTCCGTAGTCGGACGCCACGGACTGCCAGTATCCGCGGGCTGACGGAAATTCCGTTGGCTCAGGACTCATGGTCGCCCAGGTCGCTGAAAACGGATATGCCTTTAAGGATTTCAACGGCCCGCTCAAGCTGGACGTCCTTTATCGTACCCTTTCCTTCCGGCTTGATTATTCCTGGATGGGTCGAGCGTTGGCGTGAGAGCTTCATTTCTGTTTCGGGCGAGATGATTATCTCGATATCGGGCTTGATGCCTTCGCCGTGGATGAGCTGCCCAGACGGGGTGTAGTATTTTCCCGTCGTGAACCTTACCGCTCCCTTGTCGGAGAGCGGGACAATGCTCTGTATAAACGCCTTTCCAAAGGTACGCTCGCCGATAATCACCGCGCGCTTATGGTCTTTGAGGCATCCGGCGAGTATTTCGGAAGCGCTGGCGCTGTTTTCATTTACGAGCACAGCCATTGGAACATCCGTAAGCTTTTCACATGGAATGGATTTAAATTCCTGCCGGTCGTCCTTGTTGCGCCCCTGCGTTGAGACGATAACCTGATTGTCGGGTATAAAGCGGCTTGCCGACTCGATGGCGGAGCTGAGAAGCCCGCCCGGATTGTTCCTCAGGTCGAGGACAAGGCCCTTTATATGCTGCTCCTTGAGCTTTTCTATAGCCTTATCAAGTTCCTGCGCGACTGGCGCCGAAAACTGGGTGAGTCTGATATAGCCAATCTTTTCAGCAACGAGATTGGTGCCGTTGACGGCCGGGACTTTTATTTCGGCCCTCTCGATATCGAAGGTTTTCGAGCTGTCGTCGGAGCGCCTGTAGATAGTGACGGAAACTTTTGTGCCCGGCGCCCCCTTAAGCTTCTTAACGCAGCTGCCGAGCTCCAGGGTCTTGACGGGGTCACCGTTGATTTCGGTGATGATATCCCCTGAATGGATGCCGGATTTGAAACCCGGTGAGCCTTCCATTGTCGAAACAACTTCAAGAGCATTGTTTTTATTTGTAACAACGATGCCGAGTCCGCCGAAACTGCCTTGCGTGCCTTCGATGGTGGCCTGATAATTCTCGGGAGTTTCGTAGGCGCTGAACGGGTCGAGTTCGCGGAGCATCCCCTTCATGGCACCTTCCATGAGCTTTTTGTAAGTTACTTTTTCGGGATCGACATAATTCTGGCGCAGGAGCTGCATCACATTCATAAAAAGCGAGATAGAACTGTATGCGTCGGCCTCGTTCTCTTTTACCTGCTGCTCCTGTGACGGCAACTCGGGCGACGTTTTTCCCGAAGGCGCCGCTAAAGCTGTCAGGCATAGCAGAAGCACGAACGCAGCCAGCGTATAGGGTTTTAAAATCTTTTTCATCCTGATAATCCTAAAGAATTATTATATTTAGTACCAAGCTTATTATAACGTCCCCCGGGGAAAAATGCTATCTTTCTTTATAGTATATATTAATGCTTTAGCTGGTATCCGCACGGGATGGCAGATTTTTTGAAAGAGGGCTTATTGCCGCTGAACCTTTGAGACGTATAAGGCTTGATATTTCAGGAGTTTCAGTTCTAATACTTTGTGCGATATCTAATCCAATATTTCTTTTAAAAAAAGGAGCGATAGAATGAAAAATATTGAATGGTTTCTTCAGGCACGCCTGGGGCTTTTTGTCCATTTTGGGCTCTACAGCATGCTGGCGCGCGGCGAATGGGTTATGAACAGGGAAGGAATTCCTGTCGAAGAATACCGGAAACTTGCGGATCGCTTCAATCCCGAAAAGTTCGACCCTGATTTCATCTGCTCTCTCGCGGTCGAAGCCGGAATGAAGTATATAGTATTCACGACTATGCACCACGAGGGCTTTCGCATGTATGACAGTTCACTGACTGATTATTGCTCGACAAAAAGCGCCGCAAAACGCGATTTCGTCGCGGAAATCATTTCATCTGCAAAAAAACACGGACTCAAAACGGGGCTCTACCACAGCCTCAACAACTGGTTTGATAAACCAGATGCCGTCGATGCTCTGGAAGATAAAAAGCAGTATGATACGTTTATCGATAATACATTCAGCCGGATAAAAGAACTTCTGACGAAATACAACCCCGTTGATATTCTGTGGTATGACGGCTGGTGGCCATTCAATGCCACAGGATGGCAGGCTGAAAGAATGAATGAAATGGCCCTGTCAATCCAACCGCAGATCCTCTTCAACGGACGTAACGGACTCGCGGGAGATTTCGGAACGCCGGAAGGGCATATGTCTGCCCCCTCTCCTTGGCGCCCTTGGGAAGCCTGCATGACCATGAACAACAACTGGGGGTATCACAGTGGAGACAATGACTGGAAGTCCCTGCAACGCATAATCCGAATGCTCGCGGCGGCAGCCTCCGGAAAAGGCAATCTCCTACTCAATATCGGGCCCATGGGGGATGGATTCGTTCCCGCGGAATCCGTCGAGACATTGAAAGGACTCGGAAAATGGCTCAGGGTCAACGGAGAAGCTGTTTTTGATACTGACATACTCGACTTTGACTTGCTTTCCCGCGGGGAGCATCGCGGAGACTGGGAGCATCACGGGATTTTTACGGCTTCGGGCAATAACCTCTACTTGATGGCAATGAACTGGATGGGGCCCGAATATGTCCTCACCGGCCTCGAAACAAAAGTTAAAAAGGTATCTATCCTCGGGGACGCTAAGAAATACCATTTCTCCTGCAATAACGGAAAAATGAAGATTTCCGGCCTGCCCGAAAATGCACCGGACAAGGACTGCAGCGTCCTTAAAATAGAGTGCGAGGCGCCGCCTGTGATCTATCGTACGGGAGGCATGCGGATTCCCGCAACGCCTCACCCGCACTATGACCCATGCCCGTCAGATATCAAAATCTGACAGGACAGTCATTAAATCGTAGTAATGGCATAAACGACCAGTCTGACAAAAAGCTTTTGCCCGTAAAACACTGCCGCGCGCCCGTTCCGGCAATACTGGATTCGTCTTTGTGTTAACGCTGTACTCTTCCGGAAGCGGAACCGCCCATCAGGGCTTCAACTTCCCTGCGGCTTACATAATTGATGTCGCCATAGATAGAATGCGCGAGGCACGACGACGCTACGGCGAATGCCACGGCCTTTTCGGGCGACTGCAAATCCTTGTCCATCAGAGCAAATATGAGACCGGCGGCGAATGAATCTCCTCCTCCGACCCTGTCTACGATGTCCCTGATCTCGTAAGGGCTGTAATTCCCATCGCGGAGCGGGGCGAAGGATGCTTTATCCGACGCTTTTTCGTAGAGCATCGCGCCCCAGTTGTTATGACTTGCGGAAATGCTTTCGCGGAGCGTTATCGCCGCTTTTGAAATATTCGGAAACTGCGAGATTATTTTCCGGGCTACTTCGGGATATCTTGAAATATCCAGCCTGCCGGATGATACGTCACTTTCTCCAGCGTGTATTCCCAGCACGTCCGAAGCATCCTCCTCATTGGCTATAAGCACATCGACATAGGGCAGTATGCCGCGCATGGTCTTCTCCGCGAGTTCGCGCGGCTTCATGGAGCTGTCCCAGTTCCAGAGTTTTTTCCTGAAGTTGATGTCGCAGGAGACTGTGACTTTATGTTCCCTTGCTTTTTTTACCGCGTCAAGTGAAGATTCCGCCGCGTTTTTTGAGAGCGCGGGGCTTATCCCGCTTATATGGAACCACGACGCGTCCTTAAATATCTCATCCCATTGGTATGAGGACGAAGGGGTTATGGCTACTGATGAATTTTCGCGGTCGTAGACGACGTTTGACGCTCTCTGGTTCGCGCCTGCTTCAACGAAGTAAAGCCCGAGCCTGCCGTTTTTCGTCATTACTATTGATGATGTTTCGACATTGAGCGAACGCAGAAATGCGGCGCACGCTTCTCCGACCGGATTTGCCGGAAGCGCGCTTACGAAGGAAGATCTTCCGCCGAGAAGCGCGATAGAGGCGCACACATTTGATTCCGCACCGCCGAAAGTGAGTTTCAGTTTTCCCGGCAGGGCCTGTGCCAGTCGTAAAAATCCTTCCGGCGCGATGCGCCCCATTATTTCTCCGAAACCTATTACCTTAGACATTTTATTTACCCCCGTATTGAATTGATTGTTTCTCTGGCCTTAGATGCTTTTTCTTTTATAGTCTTCCAGTCGTTTTTATTTATTTCGTCGCGGAGCGCGAGCCATGAACCGCCTACAGCAATCACTGCCGGATTTTTAAGGTATTCGGCAAAGTTCTCCTGTTTGAGCCCGCCGAGCGGAATATATCTAAGATTCAAGTGCGCGTATGGGGCCGCCATCGCGGAAAGATTTTTGAGTCCGCCGCATGTCTCCGACGGGAAAAACTTGAGGATTTCGCATCCGGCTTCCAATGCCCATTCTATTTCGGACGGGGTGCAGATCCCCGGCGCGAAGGGAAGGCCGAGTTCCTTTGCCTTGGCGACTATTCTTGGATTAAAGCCGGGAGCGACCCCAAAGACTGCGCCCGCCTCTTTCGCCTCAATGACCTGATCCGGCCTGAGGATTGTGCCGATTCCAGCGGTCATTTCGGGTACTTTGCTTTTGATCTCTTTGAGTGCGGCGATTGCAGCGGGTGTTCTAAGCGTAAGTTCCATGATATCGATTCCGCCATCGAGCAAAGTTTTTGCGAGCGGCACGGCATCGTCGGCATTGTCTATTACGAGCACTGCGATTATTGCGCTCTTTTCCATTTTATTTTTCAATTCATCCGGGAAAATATTTTTCTGCATAATCAAGATTCCTTATTTAGCTGAATTAATTCTGTTTATGAGTATTTTGAGGCGAGCATCGGAGGTAACGCATTTCCCTGAAAGGACATCTTCTTCCCTGAAGGATGCCATCAGTATATCGGCTTCACCATCGCGGTGTGCAAAGCGGTTCCGATCATAAATGACTCTTATTACACCATTTTTGTCTTCAACACCATCGGGATATGAAACTTTTTCTCTTTCGTCAAGCAAGAGTCCCCCTTTCCATCTTTTCCCATCATCATCCGACAAAAACGCGGAAAGATGTGAGCGTTTATTCATTTTTTCGCCGGTTTCGGGATTTACATGATTGATGAGGAGGAGTTTTCCGGAAGAAAGGCGTCGAATAAAAAACCGTGAGTTAGGCCCGCCCAGTCCTGAGTCTTCGCCCGGAGTCCAAGTCTTTCCCATATCAGAAGAGAAACTCTGTCCTACTCCATAACAAGTCCTTACCAACATCCAGAGTCTTTTGTCCTTCAATTCAATTATCATATGTTCATCGAAAGCTCTTGAAGGAACGTCGGCACGGCCTCTCAGATAGAAGGATTTACCGCTATCTTCAGATATTACGATATTTGAGAAACGTTCATTTTTGAATTCGTCAAGTTTGGGTTCATAGTATTCCCACACGGCAGTCGGCAGCGCCCATTCGCCGTTTGAGAGAAAAGTAGGCTTGTTCATCATTACGCCGTTGGCGATGTGGATGGGTTTTGAGAACAAGGGCTTTTTACTGTCCGAATCCTCAGTAAATGCGCACCATACCCCCGCCCTTCCATCGTGAATTTTTCCATCCGCCGGGCTGAGTGACTGGCTCCAGAACCACCAGAGACGGCCTTGCTGGTCGTGCCAAAGAACAGGATCGTAGGCTCTGACATTGCCGGGTGGATCAATAACGGCGACGGGATCGCTCCAGGAGCTGCCGTTGTCGGAGCTGGAGACTATAAAAACGTAATTTTCAGGGCCTTCTGCGGAGCCGCCGCTGTACCACGTCGCCCATATCCTGCCTGATTTTGAAACCTCAATACCCGGAATACCCTGAAATATTCGGGAGGAGCTTTGGTGTTTTTCTTTCGGCGAAAAGCTTATTTCAACGGGAATAAGAGGATTTTCGCTCATTTTGTTACTCCTTTTCTATATTGTGTATAAAGTTACGAAGCTCCTCTGAACATCGGCCTTCCTCTGTCTTCCGCGGCTCTTCTGTATTGTTAGCGATGGCGCTTTCGCGACTGAATTTTATGTGATTGCGCATTGCGGACTCGGCGCGCGCCGAGTCGTGATCTTTGATAGATTTATATATTCTATAATGGTGGAGGAGCGTTCTTGCGACCTGACGTAGGCTGTGCTTATGGCTCTTAAAGCCCAGAAGCCGCCCGAGCACGTGACACTCGCGCATCGTCCTGAGCATTATGCTGTTGTCTGCGGATTTCAGGATAAGCAGATGGAAGCGGGCATCCGATTTCATATACTTTATCTCCTGTTCCGGGCCGAAGAGTTTCCCGCCGGAGTCCCTTAGCTCGCGGGCTGTCTCAAGCATCGTGTTCAGGGAGTCCTTGAGTTCCGCGGTGTCAATCCGGTTCATTTTCATGGCGGCCATTCCGGTACAGAAACTTTCGATGGCCTCGCGCGTCTCATAAAGCTCTTTTGTCTCCGAAGTACTTATGTCACGGACAAATATTCCTGAGTTGGGGATGTATTTGACAAAACCTTCGCTTGCGAGCTGGCGGTATGCTTCCCTGAGCGGGGTCGGGCTGATTCCTATCTCTTTTGCCATTGCTACCTCGGAGAGTCTGGCTCCAGGCTGCAGGCTTCCCGACATTATCTTATCGAGGACGTACTCATAGGCTTTTTGCTTAAGTGGAACTTTCACTCTTTTTCACTGTTCTATAGAATTATTTATATTCTATAGAATAGGCAAGGGCAATGATTTTTTCAAGTCCTTATTTTCGAAATGGGAAAAGAAAACCGTGATATTTTTTACTTTTCGAAAGGCGGGCTTTGCAGGACGGGAGGATATCGCTCAGTAACGTTCCCACCATCTTCCGGCTTTGACGGCGAAGTCTGTCCAGTCTTTCTCGCAGACAATCGAATCGTTTCCCCAGACCTCGATATGATAGGCAAGTATCTTTCTATTTTTCACGTTCTTCAAAGGGATTTCAATCTTACCTTCGCCGGTGCTTTTGGAAAGGGCGTTCGCTCCCTCACGCATCCCGCTGCCGCCGAGCCACACGGTCGGACGCTTGAAACTGCTCAGGATGCTCATTACCGCGACTTTATCATATTTCTTCGAGGATATTTTTGCCTCCTTCGGATAGTAGAAGCGGATTATCTCGCGATTTCCATATTCATCGCCGTCATGAACCAGTATATACAAATAGAGGTAGGGAGCCCTTACCTTGTCGGTTATTTTCTCTCCTTTTCGGGTCACCCTGTAAATTATCTGGCAATTGGTAACCTCGCCCTTGTCCTTTCCGTCTTTCGGCATCTTAATGTCTATGATGCTTACGGAATAATCGCAAAAGCCCATCATCTCGTCGGTGGATTCTTCGGATTTCATATCGGAATCAAAATATTCTTCTATTTTGGAAAATGGGAACGTTTTTCTGGCGCCGTCTTTTTCTATTATCAGCCCGCCCGCCCTTATGCTGATTATTTTGATATCGGAGAGCTTCGAGCCGTCTTTGAAGATAAGAGTGCCGCCCGATAAAGAGACAGAAAATGCCAGTAAAGCATAGAGTATTATCTTTTTCATATATAAAATCCCCTTTTCCTGTTAATACGTAAATCCCTGTGACTTATTAGAAAATATCAGCATAAATAGCATTTTCAAGGGATGGGTTCAATGCCTTGTCTTTAGGCAAGTGAGCATGTTATTTTTCTGTTTTTCTGTTTAAAAAGCGTGCATTTAGTCAAATATTGCTTAATATATAAATGTAAAGAGGAAATTTAAAGATGCTTTCAAAGGTAGAAGCCGTAAAGGAAAAAATTCTTAGCGAGATAAAGGCGGGCAAGTTCAAGTCCGGCATGATTATCCCTTCCAGGCACCAGCTAATGAAAAAGTATTCATGCTCCCGCGGAAGCATCGACACAGCCATCGGCGGCCTTAGCAAAAAAGGCATACTCTACTCGCATCAGGGGAAGGGAACATTTGTCGCGGAAAAAAAAGTCGAGACCGCATTGGTCAAGGTCTTCATCGTGGGTGATTACAGCCAAAACCTGAGAGACGAATCATGGCGCTCAACGCCGCTGGCTGCGGAAATCCAACAGTTGCTGCCATGTCTGCACATACATAGGAACGACATCAATATCAACTTGCACAAGCTGGTACATCCCGGGAGCGCGGTAATCTGGATGAGGCCGTCCTATTCGGAGTTAAGGGTCATGGACTATCTGGCTTCGGCGGGAATACCGCAACTGCTTATCGGCAGGAATTTTGGGGACTACGACCATGTGAGAACGGATGCCGAGTCGGGAATCGCCACTGGACTTGAGTGGCTCACGGAGAATTCCGGAGATGAAATCGTGTACATATCGGAGCTGAACAACCCGGATAGACCCTTCATCGCGGAAAGGCATCTTGCCTTCTATTCAAAATGTATCGAGATGAATATCGCGCTTAAGCCGAAAAACATCTTTATCCGCGATTTTATCACCTTGAATACGGGGCAGACGGTCAGCCAGATTGCGGAAAATCTCCTCGCCAGACCGCGTTTCCCGAAGGCAATTTTTATTTCGTTCATCGCCGCGGCAATGCCGTTCGTAACATTCCTGGAGGCAAAGGGCAAATTCTCGGGCAGGGATTATCATCTTCTCACCTTTGACCAGGATATGTGGCTCATGAAACACGACGGCATAGGAATGATAAGGCAGGACTGGGCAAAAATGGACGAGCTGGCCTGCGAATGGATACTTCAGAAGATTAAAGGGAAAAAAGAAAAATTCCAGAAAAAAATAAAACCGGAATTCATAGTTAAGGAGCAAAAAAATGGATGAGGTAAGGATCGGTATCATCGGCAGCGGCGTGATGGGCCAGGCCCACATGCAAAGCATAAAAAAAACAAAACGCGCAAGACTTGCCGCAGTCTGCGACATGAACGGCGAAGCGGTAAAAAAACTTTCAGAAGAGCATGATGTAAAAGGATTTACGGATGCAAATGAGATGTTTAAGTCCGGAATGATCGATGCGGTAATGATTGCCACCCCGCACTATTCGCACACGCCTCTGGCCGTTGCGGCATTCGATGCGAAAATCCACGTGCTCTGCGAAAAACCAATAGCAGTCCATAAGGCCGACGCCGAAATCATGATAGAGGCTCATAGAAAACATCCTGAACTCAAGTTTGCCGCGATGTTCAACTGTCGCAATCTCAGCCCTTTCAAGAAACTTAAAAAGATAATCGACTCCGGCGAGGCTGGGAAAATACAACGCGTAAACTGGATCATCACCACATGGTTCAGAAGCCAGGCATACTACAACTCAGGCTCCTGGCGCGCGACATGGAAAGGCGAGGGCGGCGGCGTGCTTCTCAACCAGTGTCCCCACCAGCTCGACCTCTTTCAGTGGCTATTCGGAATGCCTGAAAAAGTTCAGGCATTCTGCGGAATAGGCAAATATCACAATATCGAAGTAGAGGATGAAGTTACAGCGTTTATGGAATTCAAGAACGGCTCCACCGGCATATTCATCACATCTACGGGAGAGGCCCCCGGAACAAACAGACTCGAAGTTACATGCGAACGAGGTCGCATTGTCCTGGAAAACAACAAAATAATCTTCGACAGGACACTGGAAAGCGTTCCGGCCTTCATCAAAACCGCTAAGACAGCATTCGAGACCCCCGAGACATGGAAGGTGGAAGTTCCAGTGCCGGAAGATACAGGAAGTATGCACCAGCTTATCATAGAAAACTTCGTGAATTCAATAATTGACGGCAGCCCGCTGACCGCGCCCGGGGAAGAAGGCATAAAGTCGGTCGAACTCGGTAACGCTATGCTTTATTCGGCAATGAAAAAAATCCCAGTGGAAATGCCGCTTGACGGGACGGCATATAAGAATTTTCTACAGTCGCTTGTCGACAATTCAACGTTTGTCAAGGCTGCTCCGGTCGCCGCGGCAAATGATGATTTCACAAAATCTTTCGCACAAAAATAAAGGAAAGAAAAAATGGACAAAAAAAGAATCGCCGCGCAGCTCTACACGGTCAGGGACTTCTGCAAAACGCCGGAAGACCTCACAAAAACACTCAAAAAAGTCAAGAAGATCGGTTTTGAAGCCGTACAGGTTTCAGGAGTCGGCCCGATGGACAATAAGGAACTTGCAAAGATTATCAAGGGAGAAGGACTCGTCTGCTGCGCCACCCATGAACCCGGCAAAAGCATAATAGAAGAGACTGGCAAGGTAATAGAAAAACTCCAGATACTCAACTGCGAATATACAGCATATCCCTATCCTCATTCGGGTCCCACAACAAAGAAAGACTACGTCAAGCTTGCGAAAGACCTCGATAAGGCCGGAAAGAAAATGAAGAAAGCCGGAATCACGCTGACCTATCACAACCATGCAATCGAATTCGAAAAGTTCGACGGCAAAACAGGCCTGGATATTATCTACAGCGAAAGTTCTCCGGAAAACCTTCAGGGCGAAATAGATACCTACTGGGTACAGTACGGCGGAGAAAACCCCGTCGAATGGTGTACAAAACTTAAAAACCGCCTCCCGCTCCTGCATCTCAAGGAATATGGAATCGTCCAGAACAAGGTCACGATGATGGAAGTCGGCTACGGCAACCTCGACTGGAAGAAAATAATCGCAGCCGCAAAAAAATCCGGCACAAAATGGTTTATTATCGAAGAAGACACCTGTCGCTTCGACCCGTTCGAATCGCTCAAGATGAGCTTTGACTACATGGTAAAGGAGCTTTGATTATGTACTATACAGGATTCGCTGACGAGGCAAGCGCCGATTTCGATCTTCAGCTCAAAGCGACGAAGGCGCTGGGCTGGAAATTTATCGAGACGAGATTTCTCTACGGAAGCAAACTCTCCGATATAACAGACGCACAGTTTGAAGAAGTCTGTGCCAAACTTGAAGCAAACGGAATCAAATTCAACTGCTACGGCAGCGGAATAGCCAACTGGTCGCAGCCGATAACCGAAGGGCCGGAAAAAAGCTACGAAGAAATGAAAAAAGCCATTCCCAGAATGAAGAAACTGGGTATCCCGATGGTCAGAATGATGAGCTTCGCGGTGAAGGATTTAGCCAATCCGGAAGATTATGCGCAGGAGGTTTTCAAGAGAGTAGGCCATATCGTAAAAATGGCTGAGGACGCGGGAATACTCTGCCTGCATGAAAACTGCATGAACTGGGGCGGGCTTTCATATGAGCATACACTGCGTCTTCTCGACGCGGTAAAGTCACCCGCCCTGAAACTTGTATTTGATACGGGTAACCCCGTATTCAGCCTGGACACACGCGGCAACAAACCCTACAAGTACCAGAGCTCATGGGAATTTTATAAAAACGTCAAGGAATTCATCCACTACGTTCACATAAAAGACGGCGTTGTTTCTCCCGACGGAAAAAATACTTTTACCTTCGGCGGCGAAGGCGAAGGCGATGTAAAGAAGATCGTAAAAGACCTTCTGCAAAGCGGTTACGACGGCGGATTCTCGATAGAACCGCACATGAGGCATGTATTCCACGAAGAAAAGAAAGAAAACATCGAAGAGCTCGGATACGAAAACTACATTGAGTACGGCATGAAATTCATGCAACTCGTGGACGAGATAAAAAAAGAGATAAAATAAAAAGGTTTTTCTGTGCTTATTCCTAAGGGAGACTGACGATAGAGTCGTTGGAACCCTTACGCTGTCAAGGTTCAATCCGGCATAACCGGGCATGGCGTTTTCCCTTTATTCCGTTTGGACCTTGACAGTTTCTGTACGCAAAATTATATCACATCATATTTACGGCGTCTACATCGACATATACCTCGATATCGGCGGGGATCTTCGAAGTGTAGAGAAGCTGACGGAGTGCATTTCTGAGCCTGCGGAGTTTATTGCCTCTGAAAATAATCATATAGCGGTATTTGCCTTTGATCCTTTCAATCGGCGCGGGCGACGGTGGCGAAACAATGATATCTTCGGAAATAAACGTTTTGAGCGACTCCATTATTTTTGAAGAAAAATCGGAAAGCTTGTCGGTATCCGGGCCTTTGAGGTATACGGTCATAAGGTGTTTTTCCGGGGGATATCCGAGCTGTCCCCTGATTTCCATTTCCTCTTCATAAAAGCCCTCATAGTCATTTTCGACGGCGGCCGTTATTGCGGGATTGAACGGGGAAAAGGTCTGAATAATGACTTCCCCTTTAATTTCGCCGCGGCCTGCTCTGCCCGCGACCTGCGTCAGCAGCTGGAAAGTCCTTTCCGGCGCACGGAAATCTGGCATATGGAGGCTGAGGTCGGCATTTATTACTCCGACAAGCGTAACATTCGGGAAATGAAGGCCTTTCGCAATCATCTGGGTTCCGATGAGTATATCGATATCTCCCTTTTTGAAACTGTTCAGGACCTTCTCGTAATCGTCGTGGGTATTCATGGTGTCAGAGTCCATTCTGGCGATGACCGCGCCCTTGAAAAGCTCGGCAGCGGTGGACTCCAGCCGCTCTGTTCCGGCGCCGGAATAGCGTATATCTTCGGCGGAGCAGTCCGGGCACTTGGGATATGCCGGGATATGTTCGCCGCAGAGATGGCATGAAAGTATCTGCTTCTTTTTGTGGTAAGTATACGGGACGGAACAGTCCGGGCACTCGGCAATAAATCCGCAGTGTTCGCAAAGCATCTGGCGTGCATAGCCGCGGCGGTTGAGAAAGATAATGCTTTGCTCGCCGCGGGCAAGCCGATCGCGGACGGCCGTCACGAGGGTTTGCGAGAAATAATGTGTCTTGCCTTCGCGGGCGGACTCAAGCTTGAGGTCTATGACTCTTATCTCCGGCATCAGGCAGTCGTCGGCGCGTTTGCTGAGGCGTTCTATTTCGAACTTGCCGGTGATTGCGTTGTGATACGACTCGAATGACGGGGTGGCGGAGCCGAGTACGACTACGGCCTTCTCCATAAGTCCGCGCATGACGGCGACATCTCTGGCGTGATAGCGCGGGGCCTTGTCCTGCTTGTAAGAGTGTTCATGTTCTTCGTCGACGATGATAAGTCCGAGTTTACGGAAGGGGGCAAAAAGGGCGGAGCGTGCGCCGACGGCGATCTTGACTTTGCCGCTGGAGACCTTGCCCCATTCGTCAAATCGCTCTCCGTCGGAGAGCCCGCTATGGAGTACGCTTACCATATCGCCGAAGCGTTCTCGGAAGCGTGAAACAGTCTGTGGCGTGAGTGAAATTTCAGGGACAAGGACGATGGCTTCCTTGTCTTCTTCAATCGCCTTTGCTATTGCCTGCAGGTAGACTTCGGTTTTTCCGCTTCCGGTAACACCGTAAAGGAGAAGCACGCGGCTTTTTTTAGCGGTATCATTCATCATCACGGTGATGCGTTTGAGTGCGGAGGACTGCTCATCATTGAGTTCCAGCGGTCTGGACGGCAGTATCTCGACTCCTTCGTAGGGGTCGCGTCCGACAGTTTCAGCGACAGCGTTCAAGGCTCCTTTTTTGAGGAGCGAGGCTATTACGGAACGGCCTGTCCCTGCCAGGGCTTCAAGTGCGGGCAGCGTAAGGCGGCGGTGTTTCTCGATAAGCTTGAGAACTCTTATCTGCGAGTGGAGCCTGGGGTTTCCGGTCACCTTGTCGTACTCGGCCTTGTCGCCCAACTCGTAATATGTTACGGTTTTGGGCTTTACCATTCCCCTGCGGACCGCGCCCGGAAGAAGCGACCTTACGGCCTGCTCCTGGGAGCAGCAATAATAATCGGCCATCCATTTTCCGAGTTCTATGAGAGATGAAGGGATTTTTGATTCGTCTCCGCAAACGCTCGTGATGGGTTTTATTTCGCCGCGGTGTACGGGACGTTCTGCAAAGGCAATCACATATCCGCGTCGTTCACTGCTGCCGAAGGGAACGATTACCTGGGAACCGACTTCGAGTTTTCCTTCAAGAGCTTGCGGTATAAGATAGTCGAAATCCTTGTCCAGCGCGAGATTCACGATTACCTTGGCATAGCTCATTCATTCACCATTTACCCATATAGCGGGCGAAGGTTCCGGCCGGTAGTTTTCTTCCCGACTTTTCAGGTACGGTCATTTCGCCGCTTTCGAAGGTGCCTTTTTCGAAAACGTCCGCGATTATTCGTTCGAGAATAACAGGGGTGAAGCCGGGCGAGTGGCAGCTGAGAAGGATAAAATGTTTTGATGAGCGGTCGATAAGATCGCGGCATGAATTCATCAGTTTTATAAGATCGTTTTCCATTTTCCATATCTGGCCCTGGGCTCCGCGTCCGAAGGAGGGCGGGTCGAGGACAATGCCGTTATACTTTTTTGCGCGTCTGGTCTCTCTGGCGGCATACTTTAAAACATCCTCGGTTACCCAGTGAATGGAATCCGGGATGGTGCTGTTTATTTGAAGGTTGTTTCTGGCCCAGTCGTTCATTCCCTTTGACGAATCAAGATGAAAGACCTCTGCGCCCCCCTGTGCCATTGACAGAGAGCTGGCCCCTGAATAGGCGAAAAGATTGAGCGTCTTGGGTTTAGCTCCCATGACCGAAACAGTTTTACGAAGCCATTCCCAGTTTTCGTGCTGCTCGGCGAAAAATCCGAGGTGTCCGAATCCGGTAGGTTTTACGATAAATTGGAGGCCGCCCCATTCAATCTGCCATGATTCGGGTACTTTTTCTTTCCATTCCCAAGTGCCGCCTCCGCCGGAATCGCGTGAAAAAATGCCGGATACATTTTCCCAGTCGGACGCGGGAAGCGAGGGCTGCCAGAATGCGTTAAGCGCCGGGCGGACGAGTCTTATATCGCCGACCTGTTCAAGTTTGCGGCAGTTTCCGGAATCTAAAAGAAGATATCTCATAAAGAAACTTTCATAGGTTATGAGGAAAAGAATTGAGGATAGCCCTGAATCAAGTCAGTTCCGGGATATCGTTAAGTTTTCCATTGATATCAAAGACAATCTTACCTTTGGCCACTGTGAGGATATTTTTATTCGTTCCTCCCTCAAAAAACGCGATATCGGCCCTTTTTCCGGGACGCAGTTCGCCGCGGTCTTCCAATCCGAGACTTTTTGCCGGATTCGATGTGAAACACGCGGCGGCCTCCATATTTTCGAAAAGAGAATATGAGACGAGCTGTTCCCAGCTCTGTTCCAGGGTCATAGTAGTTCCGGCCATCGTGCCGTCGGGAGTCGTAACAACGCCTTTTTCGACGTTGACCTGTGAGGCTCCGAGTTGATAAGTCCCGTCGTTGAGGCCGGCGCCCTGAATGGCGTCGCTGACTCCGATGATCTTATCCTTTGGCTTGATACGGCACGCAAGTTCTATCATGGTCGGGTGTATATGTCTTCCATCGACGATAATCTCAATTGTGATGCGGTCATCGGTAAGCGCGATCGCGGTAAGGGAAACCTCTCGATGGTGAAGTGGCGGCATACCGTTATATATGTGGGTGCAGCGCCTGGCGCCGGCATCGACGGCCATCAACACCTGTGTTTCGTCTGCAAGACTGTGCCCCATGGAAGGGGTTATTCCTTTTTCGAGAAGAAACTCTATAAGATCTAGGGATCCAGGCAGTTCAGGCGCAAGGGTGAAAATTTTTATCTTGCCTTTCGCCGCGGCGATAAGCTCGTCGGCAAGCACGGTATCGGCACGGCTGAGTATGTCGTCTTCACGCTGGGAGCCATGCTTTGCTCTGCTTAGGAAGGGGCCTTCAAGATGAATGCCCACGGGTTGCGCGCCGGGGAAATCTTTCTCCATCATCGAAGAAAGTGCGTCGAGAGCCGCGAGCATTTCGCTCACAGGCGCAGATATGACTGTAGGCAGAAAAGAAGTTACGCCGTGGGTAGAAAGCACGCGGCACATAACACCTATATCCGTATCGGATCTGTGAGCGGTTGACGAGTCAAATCCGCCGCAGCCGTGAATGTGAGAATCGATAAAACCGGGAACCGCATAGGCCCCCGAGACATCGATTATTTCAACTTTGGATTCCTTCACGAACGCAGATGCCCCGCCGATGGCAATTATTCTCTCTCCGCTGCACAGGATGCCGCAGCGGCTTATGCTTTCGTATGGAGTAAAGCAGTAGTCTGCTATGTAAAGTCTTCTTTTTTCCTTCATGCGTCACATCCGGATTGGTTAAGGAGGTAATATTGAACCATAACCCGGAAAATTCAACTGGGCAAAGCCAGACGTATATCTCCTTCGTCCGCTTTGCCCTGTGGCATAGCGGGGCTTCCCCGCTTTATTTTAAAAAAGGGCTTTTCCCTTTGCCAGACTTCATGTATATTGCTCAAATCTATAAAACACTGGAGACGCCTTTGAATCGCTCACACAAGCAGAAAGCCGAAGATTTTTACCCGGCTGCCCTCACGATAGCCGGAAGCGATAGCGGCGGCGGAGCGGGAATACAGGCAGACCTCAGGACATTCGCGGCAATCGGCGTATTCGGAGCTTCAGCGATAACGGCGCTTACGGCGCAAAATCCGTTCGAGGTCAAGGGGATCCACCCCGTTCCGGCGGAATTTGTAAAGGCTCAGCTGGACGCTGTCCTTAAATGCTTCTCATTCGGAGCGGCAAAAACAGGAATGCTCTTCAGCTCCGACATTATAAATGCCGTGTCCGAATCCTTAAAAGGATATTCCTTCACCCTGGTTTCAGATCCCGTAATGATATCGACGAGCGGAGCGTTACTGCTCGAAAAATCAGCGGTAAAAGCCCTGATTGACAAAGTCCTGCCGATTGCGAAATGGGTAACGCCCAATATTCCGGAAGCGGAAATCATATCGGGAATGACGATAAAAAATGCCGGTGATATGAAAAAAGCGGCAGCGTTCTGCGCTGAAAAATTTGGAAACTCCTTTATAGTCAAGGGCGGACATCTACAGTCAGGAGACGGGAATATTACGGATATAGCGGCACACGAGGGTGCGGTCTACGCGATATCGTCGCCCGTTGCCGAAATCGAAAGTCCTGAGGTACTTCACGGCACGGGCTGTACGTTCAGCGCGGCCTTTACCGCGTGTCTCGCCGGCGGGATGAACTGGAAGGATTCCGTCATAAGCGCGAAGGCATTTGTACTGGGGTCTCTTGAAGAGGCCGCCAGGGTCGGAAAGGATATTTACGCGATGTATCCGCCTCTTGAAGACTACAGCGGGCAGATATCGCTCAAAAGGTTCTAAAACATGAAACGACAAGCTATAAGCGTTCGGCGGTTTCTATTTTTTGTGCTCCTGACGGTGGGCGCGTTTCTTCTTTCCGTAAATCATGCGGATGCTGCTAATGTCAGGGTAGTTACGGCATTCGGGAAACGTTATGTTTATTTAAGGGATATTGCGGCGGCTTACGGGTTGAAGACATTCGTATGGAAGACAAAATGCGGGATATATAACAAGAACAACCGTTTCGAGTTCACGTTTGAAAAAAAGGAAGGCTCGATAAATAAAACAAAAGTCTATTTTCTTCACGCTCCCTATTTAAGAGGATACGAACCCTTTATCAGCGAACTGGACTTTCTTAAAGTCGTCGAACCGATTCTGAAAGCCAGATACATCCAGACAAAGAAAATCAGGACCATTGTGATCGACCCCGGGCATGGAGCGCACGACGTGGGGGCGTCAGGAAGGATTCACGACGAAAAAAAACTGGTGCTTAATATAGCCCTGAAACTCAAGGCCGCACTGAGGGCAAAAGGCTATATTGTCTATCTTACAAGAGACAGAGATAAATTCATTCCGCTTGAGCAGAGGCCGTATATTGCGTCAAAATACAAGGCTGATCTCTTTATCTCGCTTCACGCCAACGCCGCAAAAAACAAGAGTATCTGCGGAATAGAAAGCTTCGCACTCACGCCGGTCGGGGCATCCTCGACACAGGACAGCCGGATAAACTGGCGCAAGGAAATTGGCAATACGTATGACCGGCAGAACAGCATACTTACCTACGAAATCCAAAAAGCCGTCATCAAAAGGACCGGGGCGTTCGACCGTGGAGTAAAGAGGGCAAGGTTCATGGTGCTCAAGACCCCGCGATGCCCTGCGGTGCTCCTGGAAATGGGCTTCATGTCAAATCCAAGCGAAGAAAAACTCTTGGGCCAGAACTACTATCAGCAAAACATGGCAAGCGCGATAGCCGAAGGAATTACTAAATTCGACAGGCGCTGAGAAGCGCTTTTTAGAACTTGATGAGGTAACCGACCCACTCAAGGACTTCCCCGTTTATCTCCCTGGATATTGCCATTATAACGGGAATCGTGCCGATAAGCACTGTGAAGCCCAAAGCAAATCTTATGGAAAAAGAGAGTTCCAGCACCGGAAAGTCCTCGCCTATCCTCGCGATGATCCCCATCGCAACGCTGAGAATAAACATCGAGGCAAAAATAGGAAAGGCAATCTGTATACCAACAAAAAAAATTCTGCTTGAAAGCGATATAGCCGTTTCTGCCAAATCCGCCCCCGGAATAAAACCGCCCGGAGGAATTGTCTGAAAAGAATAGGCAGCAAGCCGTATCACCTCGTGATGTCCGTCAAATATCAGAAAAATTATAAAGAAGGACTGAACAAGGAGATGAGAGAAGGGAGTAGAACCCGAATTTGTGACTGGGTCAATTACATTTCCCATCATAAAGCCCATGTTCTGATCTATGATAAAGCCCCCAAAATGGAGAATCTCAACAAGGATAAGAACAAAAAGGGCGATGGTAAAACCCAGCATGACCTCGGAAAGAATCATAAAACTCAGATTGAAAAGGTCGAGATTCTTGAACATCGCCGAACTCATCCAGTCGGCAGGAATAACCGGCATAAGCAGTGCTGAAATTGAAATGACGAAAAACATTTTGTAGCGCATGGATATGGTTTCGCTGGAGAAGATCGGAAACGCGGAAATAAATGCGCCGAAACGGGCAATAATCGCAATCAGTTTCACGGCGCTGAACGCGATTGGAAAATCAAAATTCATAAGTCAGACCTGCCGATGAGCTCGAAAATGACCTCCGTATATTTCTGGAATATCTGAATATACCATGGAATGGCTAATACAAAGACAATACCGCACATAAAAACCTTCGGGACAAAGCTGAGAGCCTGGTCTTTAAGCTGGGTCACGGTCTGAAGTATCTGTGAAAGAATACCTACCACCATTATTGTAATTATAATAGGCGAGGTGACAAGAGCTACCGTCTCTACGGTCAGATGCATTATGTCGATGAGAAGTCCTTCAGTCATTGCACATTACCTCATGTTAAGAAAAGCTTGAAACAAGTGAACGTATGACCATTCCCCATCCGTCGACTATTATGAATAGCAGCAACTTGAAGGGAAGCGATATCATCATCGGCGGCAGCATCATCATGCCCATAGACATAAGACAGGTGGCGACAACAATATCAATAAGCAGGAAGGGCAGGTAAATAAGGAAGCCCATCTGGAACGCCGTTTTAAGCTCGCTTATCATAAACGCGGGGATTATTACAGTCATCGGCAGAGCGTCAGAGGAGTCCACTGGGTCCATATTGGCGAGGTCCATGAAAAGAAGAAGGCTGCTTTCGCGTGTCTGCTTGAGCATGAACTCCTTCAGCGGCGCACTCCCCTTCTCAAGGGCGGCTTTTTCATCTAATTTCTTCTCCGAGTAGGGGACAATTGATTCGTTGTAGACTTTAACCCAGACCGGCTGCATTATAAATATGGTAAGAAAAAGGGCGAGAGCCGCGACGATTCTAGCGGAGGGCGTGTTCTGGGCGCCAATAGCCTGCTTGAGAAAAGAAAGTACTATGACAATACGCGTGAATGAGGTCATCATCATCACGGCGGAGGGAACAAGACTCAGCGCCGTCATTAGAAGGAAGACATTGACCGCCTTGCTAAAGCTGCCGCCTTCCAAGCTGAGTTTAAAGCTGACCTGGTCAGGGCTGGCATTCAATTCCTGGGCAAAACCAGACGTCTGTAAAAAGCATAATATCAGGAATACGCCTAAAATGGTCAATGTCTTGCCATAGCGGAAAGGAAAAGCACCACGAACCATCACTTTTTATCTCCATGAATTGAGTTAAGGTTGCTGCTTTCCACTGGAGCGGCGGCGAGCTTTAGAAGCTTTTCGCTAAAAGAAACACTTTGAATGTCGCTTTTTACATCTTTTACGTCATCTTCAGGAATTTCTTCATCCTCCACGGCACCGGGGCCGTCCTCTATATTTGAAAACTTCGAAATGAGCGTAATTCCGTTAGTACCGGAACCGACAAGAAATTCCTGTTCATAAACTCCGATGAGGACAATGGCATTTCTGGCATCAAGCTGAATACGACTTTTGACCTTGATTGCGGCGTCCTTTTCGAAATTGCTAAGTCTGTGGTTGAACTTCTTAAGCAGCCAGAAAAAAAGTACCATCGCGCCGAGCACCGCGATTAAAGCGAAAAGCATTCTTGATGATGAAATTCCGAGTGACTCTACCGAATCGCTCTTGGGTATTTTGGTGATACCAGGGCCAAACTTGCGCTTCGACAGCGGCTTGACAGAAGCATCAGGCGCGGCGTTGGCTTTTTCGGGGACCACTGCCGCTTGAGGTGCTTGAGGCGCTTGAGGCATCGCGACGGAAACACCGGCAGGCGCCGGGGCAGCCTCAGTCTGAGCGAAAAGCGATAAAGAAGCCGCCGTGAAGGCGGCCGCAAAAAACGAAATCAAAATCTTTTTTCCCATTACAGTCTCTTCTTAATGTTTATATTGTGGTGAAACGCAGTTCACATGCCAGAAACATAAGAAGCTTTTGTGAAATATTCAATCCCCGGGTTATTTTTTATTTCAACGCCGGCTCAATTCGGCTAGAAGTTTACAGGAACAAAGACCTTGCTGTCCTGCACTCGCGGGTCGCCGGGTTTTCTGTTAATGGCCTGAACAAACTGGTCCGCCCACTCGTCAACAATCTGCTTGAGGTTGCTGTAGGTGCGGAAGTCATTGAAGTTGAAGACTGCCGCTTTCTGCTTTTCTCTGTCGGCAAACATTCCTATGACTTTTTTGGTCTGCGAGTCCCTGACGATACCTTCTATGGCGACGGACGCCTGCATCCCTGAGTCGGTTCCGGCCTTTGCCCCGACCTTCACGGGTACGAGGATGAGTCCGAAGGGTGTAAGATTGGAAAGATTGCCGAGGGCGCCTATGATTGGTTTACCAGGCACGACTTTTACGAGGGCCAACTCAAGGATAAGGGTGTTTTTCCCGGGTTTATCGACAAGGGTAAGCCTCTTATCTCTGGAAATAGCTCTTTTGAATGATTCTTCTGTATATTTTGCGAACTCGATAAGGTCTTTTTCGTCATCTCCGAGCATGTGTCTTATATTGTTCCGTTCAAGCCATGATTTATTAAGCTGTTTTTCGGTAAAGACTGGCACTACGATGACCTTGTCATATTCAAGAAGACTCACTGTAGGGTCCTTCCAAACTTTCTGGACGGCAGCCCCTTCTATCGTTTGAAGTTTCTCGGGATTTGGTAAAAAAGGACTTTTCTCTTCTACCGGTTCAGCCTTGCATCCTGACAGTGCCAGAACAACAAAAAGCCCGCAGACAAAGGAAGATACAGACGTTACTACTCTCATTTTAACAATCCCCCCTTTTTGTTACTAAGGTTAAAAGTAAAGGGCAAATATTTTTTTTCAACATCTCGTAATTTTATTATAAGTACCTTTGTAAAATTATACAAACCTTTACTACAGGAGCTTTATCTTTAGTCTGCCATGCGCTATTTTCGATCTTTTGTAACGGACACCGGGGCAAGTGGGAACATAAGAAGCATGCGGAAAATCTTGCTATTTTTTTTAAATCATCTATAATTGAAGGATAATCCTCTGTTACGGGTTGTGGAAATATTATGAAAGAAATGGACTGGACGGCTCTTGTCAGAAAGTTGCTTGACGACCTCATGTTGTCTCAAAGCGAGCTTGCGCGGCTCTGCGGCGTTTCCCAGCAGAGTGTATCGAACTGGCGCAGCGGCAAAAGAAAACCCGAGCTCTATGCAAAACGAAAACTGCTTCAGATATTCCAAGAAAATTCAATGAAGCTCTACAGCCAGGAACCGGCTGCTTCCGAAGCGGATGCAAAGCCGTCCCGGAAGGAAAATGCCGCGGCTATCAGCCCCCCAGCTGAGTTCATAGATATTTTTGACAAAATGCCTGCCAGCAAGCAGCAGGAACTCGTTGAAATATCCCGCCGCAAAAAGGCAGAGGAAGAACTCAAGATCAGCCAGCGGAATTACAGGCTCCTCATGGAAAGCAGCGATGATATTATATGCACAGTCACCATGCCGGGACTGAAAATTCTGACGGCATCATCTGCCCTATATAAGGTTACTGGCATCCAAGCGGAAGCGGCGAGGGCACTTACACTATTCAATCTGGTTCATCCGGACGATATCAAGGTGATAGATGTGCTGGAAAACTCCATTCGGAAAAGCTCAGTACCTCCTCCCATCTCCTGTAGGCTCCAGGCGGAAAACAAAGGTTTTCTTTGGGCGGAGTTGAAATGCTGTCCTCTAAAAATGTTCAAAGGTGACAAGGAAGTTTCAGAAATAGTCATTATTATAAAAAATATTTCTGAAAGGAAAAATGCTGAATCAGAAGTCACGGAAAGCGAAGCGCGCTTCAGGCTGATAGCGGAAAACTCCTCAGACATAATAAGTATACTTTCGACAGACCAGATCGTGCTCTACGTATCACCGTCCTGCTTCCAGTTCAGCGGATTCAATTCAGCGCAGCTGATAGGCCGGAACCATACGGAAATCATAGAAGAACAGGACAGGAAAAATGTTGAAAAGGCAATTGGAAAGACACTGAAGTCAAAAACATCTTGTCGCTGCGAATACCGGATAAAAAAGAAAAACTCACAGAAGACCATATGGGTTGAATCAGTCTACCGCTACGTCAAAGGCTTCATCAATGATTTCAATGATGTCATCATCTCCGTTTCCAGAGATATTTCGAAGCGCAAGGAAGTCGAAAACGCACTCGAATACAGGGAAAATCTCCTCAACGCCTCAAACAGGGCGGCGGCTCTTCTACTTTCCTCAAGCAAAATGGATGCGGTGGGGCAGACTCTGACGACGATGGCTTCGGCCCTCAGTGCTGACGCCGCTTCAATATTCGAGTTCCATTATCAGGGCATCAACGGCAAAACCCGAATAACCGCCTCAAGGACGGCCTTCTGGAAAAAAAGGATCTCCGATATCCCTGTAGAAAAGGATAAAGAACTCCCAGATTTTCAGTCAATGCTGCCCCGATGGCTAAAATATTTCAAGGCAAAAAGATTGATAAGGGGAACAACCTCTAAATTTCCCCCTCTCGAAAAGGCATTTTTTAAGCGACTTGAGATAAAGACACTCGCAGCACTTCCAGTCTTCTCAGGAAAAGTTTTATGGGGCTTTATTGTTTTCGGGAAAAGCAGTTCAGAAAAAAAATGGATCGATGCAGAACTTAAAATATTAAAAAACTATGCGAGCACGGTTTCTTCGTACATCAGCAGATATAAATCTCAGCAGACCATCTTCGAAAACGAGATGAAATTCAGGATAATCGCTGAAAATATGCCCGTAATGATGTGGATGGCGGACAAAGACAAAAATATCATATACGCCAATGGGAAAACACATGATTTTTTTGGTAAGAATAATGCTGCTTCAATGCAGGCATCCGCCTGGAAAGGAAAAGTGCACCCCGACGATTTTGAAAGATGGGATAAAACATTCTCGCATGCCTTTAAAAACCACCGAAAATTCAAAATTGAATACCGCCTTAGAAGAAATGATGGGAAATTCAGATGGGTTATCGATTTCAGCTCGCCGCTTTTCGGAAGAAACGAAAAGTTTGCCGGCTTTATAGGCACATGTGTGGACATAACAGAACGAAAACTCGTCGAAGACATGCTCTCCCAAAGCGAACAGAAGCTGAATATGATAATGAGTTCCACATCCACCGGCACATGGGAAATGGACCTCGTGTCTGATTCCATATCGTTCTGTCAAAGAACAGCATCTCTCCTTGCTTACCCACCTAAAAACGGAACTCTTAAAATAAAAGAACTCGTAAAATATGTCCACCCGGACGATATCAGGTTCGCAAAAGAAAAACTCCTCAGGCACATACATAACATTTATAAGCAACTCAATATCGACCTGAGAATAAAGGGCGCCGACTCTTCATGGAAATGGATGCAGGTCCGCGGAAGGGTCATAAGCAGAAACGGACAAAAAAAACCTTCATTGCTCACAGGGACAATCCATGACATAAGCGAAGAAAAAAAATCCGAGGAAATTATCAGGGAAAGCGAAATACGCTACAGAGAGCTCTTCAACTCAATGAACAGCGGTGCCGTAACCCTTAAAAAGAAGATGGACAATTCATCCTTCATCATAAACGACATAAACAAGGCTGGAATGAAAATAACCGGGATCAGCGCGAAAAAGGAAATCATTGGAAAGAGCTTGGCAAAGGTCTTCGAGGGAACAAAAAATACGTCGCTGGCCGAGGCACTGGGCAAAATGTCAGAAAAGGACAATTATGCAAAAATAGAACCATTCCTCTACAAAGGCAGAAATTTTGAGTTCTGGGCCGACAGTTATGCCTACATACTGCCCTCGGGAGAGACAGTCTGGGGCTTCAGCGACATATCTGAACAGCTGAAAACCCTCAAAGCCCTCCAGCGAAGCGAGGAAAAATACAGCGGAATACTCAAATCGGCAAATGACCCCATTTTCATAATAGACCTGAAAACCCTCGAAATACTCGAATGCAATAACCAGGCGTGGAAAACCCTCCGCTACCCGAAACACGCACTGATAGGCAAAAAATACGATGAAATTGTGCCCGACTACCGGCAGAAAAGTGTTGGGGATATCCTCAGGCTTTTGGAAGAAAAAGGAGCCCTGAACTGCCTCGAATCCGTAATGATTGACGCCGAAGGGCACGATATACATGTGGAGCTTTCCGGAAACATATTCGAGATTGATGGAAGAAAAGCCATCATATGTATTGCCAGAGATATTTCAGAAAGAAGAAAAATACAAGAGCTCAGAGAAGACTTCGAAAAACTATCCAGGCATGACCTTAAATCACCCCTTAATTTTATAATCAACGCGCCCGAAATGATAAGAGACCGCACGCCAGGACTCAGCGGGGACGCAAAAGAGCTTCTGGACATGATAGAAAACTCCTCAAGGAAAATGCTCGACACGATTAATCTTTCAATAGGACTGCACAGGCTTGAGGATGGTTTCTGCAAATTGAAAAGAGAGGTCATTGACCTGGCCCATGTTATGGAAGACATATACGAGGAACAACAGATAGCGCTTAGGGTCAAGTCGTGCCGCCTGACGATTAAGGTCGAAGGTAAAGAAGGACTTAAATGTGGGGCAATAACCATTTTGGCGGAGAGACTGACATTCGCGTCTATGTTGGGCAACCTCGTGAAAAATGCGATAGAAGCAGCCCCCGAAAAAACCGAAATAAGCGTATCCGTGTCAATGAAATCTGGGGAAACTGAAATATCGATACACAATCAGGGAGAAGTCCCGGATACGGTCAGGGACAAGTTTTTCGGAAAATATATTACTTCCGGAAAACTATTCGGTACAGGCCTCGGAACCTATTACGCAAAACTTATCGCCGACGCGCATAAGGCGGCCATTACGATGAAAACCTGCAAAAGCTCAGGAACCACTGTAACGTTGACAATGCCGAAATCCTAATATCGGATAAAGTATAGAAAATTCGCGCAATTTCCTATACTTTATCATCAGGGAATCATCCCACAAAAGCGTGGCGACGATTATATCATAGTAAGGGGACCAGTTTTCATTTCTATTACTTCACGCCTCGTGCCGTTATGGCAAGTACTCCGTAGGAAATATAGGAGCCTGAACTTTCGATTTTCACCGTTTTAATTGGGACATTGGGATTTGGGTTGACCCATTCATACTGGTAAAGTGCTATATCCTCAGCCAAGTTTTTATTTTTGGCCGCCGGAGTCTTTCCTTCAAGCAGCGAACGGGAATCTATGACATACTTGGAAAAAACACCATTCATATTCATTGAATCGTAATTCCATGGAGACAGGTTCCAGCCGAAAAGCGCGCTAAAAGTTTCAGTTTTCCCGTCTTCGTAAAAAACTGTATATTTAGCGACCAATGTGCCTTTCAAAGGATCAGCGTAATTTTTTCTGTCCATGGCGACGCTTCGGTCCGCGTCAGCCAGATCCGCGGCATGGAGAAGAATCAAGCTTCCGGTTTTCATCTCGATTTTCAACTCCGCGGATTCTTTTTTTAATTTGTTGAATTTTATAAATGCAGTTTCCCCGTCTTTCATGGCAAATTTTACAGGAATTCCGGAAATACTTTCAATATTTAAATCTAATTGGGACAAGTCTTTTTCAGGGCCGCAGTCAAACCACCCGTGACCATCGCCAGCCTCCTTATCCATGACAGTGTCATTAATGGCCGCAGACAAATCAATGGTCTTGAATTGGTTGTTCGCGTGAGGCGAAGGTTTTCTGCTCCAATTGTGCATCAGCCAGTTTCCGTAGATCTTTGTATATTTTATCCAGCTTGAATTGTCGTCGTCCAAAAAATTATTCCATGCTGAATTCGCATAAAGGGTCTGCGCCATCGGGCCGTACGAGCCCTGTGATTTGCAGCGGGAATCACTTAACCACCAATAGTATGTCCAGATAAGGAACATTTGTCCTGAGACCATGTTTTCATTCAGACGGCTCAGGTGATATCCGGTAGGTGTCTTCCAGTTTTCAAGGCCTAGTTTTTCGAACCGCGGGATGCTCTGGTAATCACTCAAAGACCAGTGTCCCATTATCATGTTTTTAGGCACCTGGTCGCGAATCTCAACGCATTTGAATTCATTAAGGCCATTATGCTCCTCGATCATCATGTCGGACCACATGATTGGTTTGATGTTTTTCTCTTTCATGTATTCGGAAATTTTTTTGATGTGATCTATGTATATCTTATTTTTAGGTATCTCCTTGCAGTATTTACAGCGTTTTTCTTCCGGAGTCGCTCCAGTCTTCCATCGGGCTTCATCTAACTGGACTATAAAATGGGTCGGTTTGTATTCAGGGTTCTCACTGCAGAGCTTGAGCATTTCATCGTAAAAACCAAAGAGTATTTTGTAGGAATCTGGATGTTTTGTGCAGAGTGTCGCCAGGTCGCCGTCTTCCCTGAGATGTGCGTATTCATTTTTGCGGAGAAGCCATTCCATGTGACCGAGTGATTGGATTGAGGGCATTACCGGGACGTAATTGCTGTGCAGGAATCGCATCACATGTCTGAAATCATCAGTGGACCATTGCGGCCCTTCCCCAAAGCCGGGGGAGTTCTGCCATTTATAATAATCGTCGGTCTCAATAAAATAGCCGTTATACCTGAAGTTCAAGGGAACAGCTGCCAGTACCTTTTCATATAACGCTACATCATACTTGTTTTGGGGCATGTATCCTCTCATATGATGAAACCAGTATCTGATTTCAGAATCGGGCCAATCGACCACTTTTAGATTGCATACCTGAGGAGCTGCTGTCGATTCTGATGTGACTTTTACAAGATCGAGCAAGGCATTAACTCCATATAAAACGCCTCGTTTTTCTTTGGCCGTTATAAATATTCTGTCACTGGTTATAAGCAGAAGGAAGCCGTCGTGCTTGACTTTTTTTAAATCGTCCTGAAGTTTATTTTCACTGACAATATTTTTTGCCGTTTGTGACGCCATGTTCAAATCTATTATTATTCGCGCATCTTCAGGGATTTGTGTTTTTTCAAAAGAAATGTTGAAAAATGTCTTTATATCTTCTTCCAGTTTTTTCCCGCATAAACCTATTTCTTCCGATGCGAGGAAATATTTTATTCCCGGCTTTATGTCAAAGAATCCTTCGCTTTTTTGCAATATTTTGGGTTCTGGAAACAAGGATACACTATTTACCGGCAATGGCTTCCAGTCATCCATGGCCTGTTCGCTGATACGGCCCTCCATGTAGTTTACTATGTTTTCGGCATTGTCATAAACGGTGAGGCTGAACGGGAAGTAACCCGTTTTCTTGACAGGGAACAGAAAGGGGTATTCAAAATTTCCGGATGGAAAGTTCCCGCTTTTACACAAGAGTCTTTCCTCGCCGCTTGGCGTATACAACTTGAATTTATAGCTCGTTTTATCAGGCGCTGTTCCGGCCAATACGTACTTTCCCTTTCCGGCAAAACCCAAAACATTTTTATCTGTTTGACCTATGGCTTTTTTCCCGTTTGTTATGAATATCGCGCCAAAATCGGGGACGGCGTCCCATTTTGGTGTTGTCCAGCCACTGCGCTCCCTCATTTTATCCCCGTCATAAGTGGTACGTGTAGCATTAAAGCCCATTGCAAAAGGTGCTTTTTCCTTTATCCCCAACGTTTTCCACGGCAAAAACAATTCCGCTTCCCAGCGGTCGTCAAATTTTTTCGCGGCAACCTTTAGTTCTCCATCACGATCCCCAAAATTTTCAATTCCTGTTTTTCCCTTGGCGTTTATGGCATATTTCTTCATGCCATTTTTTACCATTTTCCGTTCAGTGTCAAAGTAAAATTCTACGCATTCGTCCTCCCATATTTTAACGGAATCTTCGGTGAAATCAGCTTTCAGTTTGTTCATGTCTTTTTTGAAGCAACGGGCGGCGCAGTAAACGCCATTGTCGTTCCACGATAAAAATATTTCAGTGCCGTCTTCGGGCTGTTTGCTTCCACATATTTCAGCATCTTGGGTATTGAACAGCGAAAGCCCCAGCTTGGAGGATGTCGAAGATTCTTTATCATCGATCTCCCCATCAATCTTGAATTCTGCACATGGTGCGACGGGCAGTTTTTTAATAGAGGAGCGCAATATTCCAGGAAGTATTCTGTAAGAGCAAAGCATTCCTACTTCACCGATTTCAAAAACGCCTGATCCCTTGAATGTAAAGGAGATCCCTTTCAGCTTTTCTATGTTGAACTGGTGATTTTGCTTGTTCCAGCCCGTGAGCCGAAGCCTTGAAATATGCCACTTTCCGTCATTTTCAAGGCCTATGGCATTTGAGAAAGAATCATTTCCTTCCCCATCCTGACAGGAATAGATCATTTTTGCCTGGCCTTTGAAATTTGAAGTCCTGTACCATATGTAAAAGCCAGTGACGGGATTTTCATTCCATTTCGCCTCCAGACTGGAGAATAGTTTTTGATTTGACAAAGTCGCAAGGGCGTCTTTTAAGGTGATTCTCATAAGCCACGGGAATTTGTCGCCCACACTGTCACGCACCTCCGCGTCTATTTTGCCACCGCCCCACGGATTCGCGGACCAGTCATTGCGTGATTGCGCATCTTTAAAGTCGATCAGTGGAATTTCAGAACATTCATTTTCTTCCACGTTTTTCGCCGCTTTGCTGTCCGCTAAAGCCAGTGCCTGTAACAGTAATGCCGCCATGCAAATCAACCCCAGTTTCCGCGTCATAAAACTTTCTCCTTTGCCTTCCGTAACCATACAGGATTACTTATTAATGTTTCTTTTTGATCTTTATTTTCTCCATTCCCGCTCACGATGACCCTCAAATATTTAGCATCATCGCCGAGGTCCAAGTCTATTTCAGTTTTGAAGGAATTTTTAAGAGGGCATGCGGACCACAAAACTTTTCCTGAGACAATGATACATATTTTTGAAATTGGGACGTTCATTCGGATTGCAAGATTGACATTGACTCGTTTTTTGGGACCAAGAGATAGTTCATCTCCTATTTCCGCGCCGTTAACGGTTATTTCCATTTTGGGGAAATCTTTTTTCTTGATGCGCCCATAATTGTTTTCAATGCCTTTTGCTATCCATTCCCAGACTTTTCCCGAAGCCTCTTTTCTGGATATGCGTTCTCCCAGGGAAAACCATGGAGTAAATCCGTTTCTTTCAGGAAGAATCCCCTTTTCTCCAAGCGCCCGCCATATGTCTGGGTGAAAAGTTCCGGATAGATAACTTTTTCCCGCATAAAGTGCTTCTGTCAATTTTCCTGCATCGGGGGTTCCTTCTATTCGAACAACGTTCCTCATGGCGCTGGCGCACCACAAGTCACCCTGGTGACTGTCGCTGCCTGTGGTTAAAACAATCCGTTTTCCCATAGACAGCATGTAGTCCCACCAGGAAAGCCATTTTCTGTCGTCCGCCGGTTCAACCGATTCCAGATTGTTGACTAGTTCCAGCGAATTCAAATTAGGTAATTCCGGCAATATTTGCCATGGACTTTTATCGTCGCTCACATGGGCCATGCTTAATTGCCCCCGTGTACTTTTTGAGCACAAGTTCCATATGTCTGGCCACCATTTTTCTTTAAGGTCTTTTTCTTTTGGCAAACTGCTTTTTGTCAATGGCCTTATGAGAATATGATGGTCAAAATATCTGTTAAGTGTCCATGGGCCGGGCTTGAATTGCAGACCGAATTCGGCTCCGGGAATGACCAAATGTTTTGTGGAGCAAGCACTTTTGCACTGAGATAAATATTCGTCCACCGTTTCAGGCAAAAGACAGTGTCCGTCGTTTAATTCCTGGTATGGATTCATGTAACGGCCTTGAGGCATTTGTGCAAAGACATGGTCGGTCTGGAAGCGGAAATCTATTTCGTATTCTTCATATAATTGTGTGAGTTCTTTTATGCTGTGAAAACCATCGCTGAAATTGCTGTGACAATGGCCTTCGCCCCACAACCATTTTTTCATATGAGGAATTCCTTAAATTGTTTTTCTAAAACCTGCCTGAAATAGCCGAAGAAATACTCAAGTCCATCCCACTTGAACTCAAGGGTCATAATGAATTTTGGGGGACTATCTTTGAGCAATGCTTTAAATACAGAGTCAAAATCTATATCACCTTTTCCTGGCGGCAGATGCTCGTCGCCTTTTGAAAGATGATTGTCGTGCAGGTGAATATTTTTAAAGCAGTCGCGCTCGGCTTCCGTAAATTCGGGAAGGCTCTTGTACTTTCTGTATTTACCATCTTTGTTGCCCTCCAGATTTGCGTGTCCGGTGTCGTAAGTCATTGCAAAGAACGGTGAATGTATTTCTCTCACCATGTCCGCGCAGTCTTCAAACGACAGCCTGTCTCCGTTTTCGATTGTCAGCACGACCCCCAATTCCCTTGCTTTTTCTGCCAGTCGAGAATAGGAGTCGAGCCAAATTTCCCATTCCTCTTTCTTGGACAGGATATCCAAGGTACCAAAGCGGGGATGAGTGGTTACGTACTCCATTGACAACTGCGAGGCAATTTCAAGGGAAAGTACCATTTGTCTATAGGATTCGTCCCTGATTCCAGGGTTCAGCGATGCCAAATTCACAAAAGCAAAAGGAATATGCGCTCCCTTGTGCGGAAAAGGAGCCAGAGCTTCTTTCATCTCCGCTATTAACTTGCTGTCGTAATCCCAGGGGCCGATATTCTGGCGTTTACGAGGGGGGTGCCCTGTCATAAAAACCTCCACGCTATTTATCAGGCCCTTATTCAGGTACTCATAAGCGGCTCTGACCGCGTCCGTCGGACTATCGATACTTGAATCGCAGCACCCGGACAGCGACAGCCCCAGGTTGACATGGTCTAGTATATTCATCTTGTTTCCTTGTACTAATTCCAGCTTAACGATTCGCGCCATATATTCGGAGGCCCGCCATAAAAAGACTGCTCAGTGATATTTTTCCCGGCAACATGCCCGTCCAGCCAAAGGATGTTTGCCTTTGTTGAATGACGGAATGCTATGTTGTTGGTGTCCATGCCTAGCGAGCAATCATCCGCCGCATCCGGACTCCTGTCAGCAAGAAGCAGAATTGTAGATGGACGAGTGGATTTTGAGGGGGGAAAAAAACGAAGATAGTAGTTCATGCCAAAACTGTAATAATTGTCTGCGTCTCTATATGTTGGGCATCTGAATACCGGCATATAGCGGTAGTCGTACCTTGTTTTGATGTCATCTTTCATTATAATCGACACGAAATATTCCCATTGATAGTACGACCCGTCCCATAAAATGTTAACAGTCGGCAGCACCTTGTAGTCATTTGCATATAGGTGCATGGCCAAACCGCACTGCTTAAGATTGTTCATACATTGCATTTCTCTTGCCTTCTCTTTTGCTTTGTTCAAAGCTGGCAACAGCATGCTTGCAAGGATTGCAATTATAGAAATTACAACGAGCAGTTCTATTAATGTGAAAGACCTGTTCGACAACGACTTCCGTCTTTCCTTGCGGACCATTCGCTTTCCTTTCGATGTGCATTATTATGTGCGAAAATCAATAAGGACCAATTTCTCTCGCACCCTTCAATCTTATACGAAGAAGACCTTCCTGTCAAGGGGACTGGCTCTAAAAGGAAGTAAAAAGAAATAAAACCGTACCTTTTGTTTGATTTATCATAAATTTTTATATAATAAAACCACTCACGGTATCCTTGTCAGTCTTAAATCGCAACACCCGGACAGCGACAGCCCCAGGTTGACATGGTCTAGTATATTCATCTTGTTTCCTTGTACTAATTCCAGCTTAACGACTCGCGCCATATGTTCGGAGGCCCGTCATAAAAAGACTGCTCGGTGATATTTTTTCCGGCAACATGCCCGTCCAACCAAAGGATGTTTGCCTTTGTTGAATGACGGAACGCTATGTTGTCAGCACTATTGCCTAGCGAGCAATTATCCGCCGCATCCGGACTCCTGTCGGCAAGAAGCAGAATTGAAGATGGACGAGAGGATTTTGAGGGGGGAAAAAAACGAAGATAGTAGTTCATCCCGAAGCTGTAATAATTGTCTGCGTCTCTATAATACATCGGGCACCTGAATACCGGCATATAACGGTAGTCGAGCCTTGTTATGATGTTATCTTTCATCATAATCAACATGAAATATTCCCATTGATAGTACGACCCGTCCCACAAAATGTTAACAGGAGGCAGCACCTTGTAATCATTTGCATATAGGTGCATGGTCAAACCGCACTGCTTAAGATTGTTCATACATTGCATTTCTCTTGCCTTCTCTTTTGCTTTGTTCAAAGCTGGCAACAGCATGCTTGCAAGGATTGCAATTATAGAAATTACAACGAGCAGTTCTATTAATGTGAAAGACCTGTTCGACAACGACTTCCGTCTTTCCTTGCGGACCATTCGCTTTCCTTTCGATGTGCATTATTATGTGCGAAAATCAATAAGGACCAATTTCTCTCGCACCCTTCAATCTTATACGAAGAAGACCTTCCTGTCAAGGGGACTGGCTCTAAAAGGAAGTAAAAAGAAATAAAACCGTACCTTTTGTTTGATTTATCATAAATTTTTATATAATAAAACCACTCACGGTATCCTTGTCAGTCTTAAATCGCAACACCCGGACAGCGACAGCCCCAGGTTGACATGGTCTAGTATATTCATCTTGTTTCCTTGTACTAATTCCAGCTTAACGACTCGCGCCATATGTTCGGAGGCCCGTCATAAAAAGACTGCTCGGTGATATTTTTTCCGGCAACATGCCCGTCCAACCAAAGGATGTTTGCCTTTGTTGAATGACGGAACGCTATGTTGTCAGCACTATTGCCTAGCGAGCAATTATCCGCCGCATCCGGACTCCTGTCGGCAAGAAGCAGAATTGAAGATGGACGAGAGGATTTTGAGGGGGGAAAAAAACGAAGATAGTAGTTCATCCCGAAGCTGTAATAATTGTCTGCGTCTCTATAATACATCGGGCACCTGAATACCGGCATATAACGGTAGTCGAGCCTTGTTATGATGTTATCTTTCATCATAATCAACATGAAATATTCCCATTGATAGTACGACCCGTCCCACAAAATGTTAACAGGAGGCAGCACCTTGTAATCATTTGCATATAGGTGCATGGTCAAACCGCACTGCTTAAGATTGTTCATACATTGCATTTCTCTTGCCTTCTCTTTTGCTTTGTTCAAAGCTGGCAACAGCATGCTTGCAAGGATTGCAATTATAGAAATTACAACGAGCAGTTCTATTAATGTGAAATACCTGTTCGACAACGACTTCCGTCTTTCCTTGTGGACCATTTGCTTCCCTTCCGATGTGCATTATTATGCGCGAAAATCAATAAGAACTAATCCATCATACTCTTAATCTAATACGAAGAAGACCTTCCTGTCAAGGGGATTGGCTCTAAAAGGAAGTAAAAAGAAATAAAACCATACCTTGTGTTTGATTTATCATAAAATTTTATACAATAAAACCACGTCCAGTATCCTTGAGGTTTAGAGAAGGAATTTGACATGTTTGACTTGAGAAAGTTCCGTGCTCAATAATTCCATTGAGACCTTGTCTTCAAAATGGACTTTCACGCGCAGAGAAGAAAAGCGGCCTTTACTTGATCCACGGCCTTCTTCAACAGGTGATTCTATCGCATGTTTCGCAAGGATTTCCTTTATTTCGGCAAGCGCGCTTTCCTTTTCTTCAGAACTTACGATTATCCTGTAGGTCCAGTCGACAGGAAACTTAAGTTCCTGCCCTTGAAACGGGTCTGAATTACTGCTTATCATAAATTTCCTTGTTGAGGGTGTCAAAAAAAACTTTCATCCGGACTTCCCTTTTTTCGGCAAGTGCGCGGCCCGAGGCTGTAAGCATTTTTTCCGGCACATGCTTGAGCTTCACAAGATATTCCCTGTACGCCGAATCCTCCTGGCTGTAGGCTTTGGACGACACGGCCTCTTCCGCCGTGTTGTGAAGTCTCGCACCGATCCGCCCCGCGAAGTGGAAGGCGCGGCCGATGCCTACGCAGCCTATGGAGTCGAGCTTATCCGCATCGTAAACAATTTTATCTTCGAGGCTGACGGGTTGATTGCCGCCTCTGTAGCGGTGCCGGAGGACGGTTGACGATATTTTCTCGGTGAGCGCGGGGTCGCTGACACCGCATTCCACGAGCATTGAGACACAAAGTTTTGCGCCGCATTCGGCATGGCATATTGTGCCTTTCGCCTCAAGTTCCTCAGGGCGCGCGATGTCATGAAGAAGAGCTCCGAATTCTACGATATTCCGGTCGGCGCCTTTTTCTTCCTTCAGGATAAGCCGCGCATTGTGGAGTACCCGCAGGACATGGTCAAAATCATGACAGCCAGGCGCGGACATCATGTGGAGTCTGACCCTTTCGTAAAGCAGATCGAATTTTTCGAGAAAAAGCTTGTCGTCCATGGGCTTATACATTATATATGTCGGACTTGTAGCGATGGAGGTTTTCGGGTTTCCTGAACCATTCGATAGTCTCACGAAGACCTTCTTTCAGCGAATAAGATGGTCTCCAGCTTGTCAGACTGCGTATTTTCTCATTCGAGCCGAGGAGCCGCCTCACTTCACTTTTATCGGGCCTGACCCGCAGAGGATCAGTAACGATCCTAGCATCAGGTTTTATTTGATCTATAATTTCCTGCGCTATGTCGCCTACGCTGATTTCCTGCTGGGTCGCAATATTTATTTCCTCGCCGGCGGTCTTGTCCGACTCGGCAATCGCAATGAAAGCCGCCGCGGTATCCCTGCAATAGTTAAGGTCTCTAGTGGGGGAGGTATCGCCCAATTCAATCTGGTTTTTCCCGTTAAGAAGCTGTATTATTACCGTAGGGATGACTGCCCGCGCGGACTGGCGGGGGCCGTAAGTATTGAACGGTCTTACAATCGTCACAGGGAGGTCGAAAGACCTGTAAAACGACTCCGCAATTTTGTCCGCCCCTATTTTTGAGGCACTGTAAGGCGACTGACCTTGAAGCGGATGCTTTTCATCTATCGGAACATACTGCGCAGTTCCATAAACCTCGGAAGTGGATGTTACAAGCAGCTTCTCCGTGCCAAGGCCACGCGCCGCCTGAAGCACATTTAGGGTGCCCTTTACGTTTGTGTCAATATAGGAATCGGGCGAATGGTAGCTGAATGGTATCGCGATAAGCGCAGCAAGATGAAAAACAAGATCAATCCCCTCCATGGACTTTCTTACGCCGTTTGGATCGCGGATATCGCCGGTAACAACATCAATATTTGCCAATTCACCTTTTGGTAAGGAATCCAGCCAGCCCCATGAATTGAAGGAGTTGTAGCAGCAGAATGCCCTTACCGAAGCAGCTTTTTTCAGAAGCATTTCCGTCAGATGTGAACCGATAAAGCCATCCGCTCCGGTAACCATTACTTTTTTCCCACTGAGATCCATTTCATTCTCCGTACTTATTCTATAAAGAAGACTGTAGCACAAGCCTTAGAAAAAAAAAGCGGTCGGGGAAATCCCGACCGTATCTTTTTATCTAAACATTGTTATTTGACTGAGTTGCCAGAAATCTGGGTTTCTCTCAGGAACAAGTCAACCTGCTTACTTGAATTTAGGGAGCATGTTGCCGTGGGCCTTGATAAGGTCGTCGCACATTGCGATTATTTTATCAATGGACAGTTCGGCGGCAGTATGCGGGTCGAGCATCGCGGCTCGATAGATATCTTCCTTTTTCTGAGTCATCGCTGCCTGAATTGTCAGGAGCTGGGGATTTATGTTCGTCCTGTTCAACGCGGCGCACTGCTCAGGCAGGTCGCCGATATGACAGGGCTGAATGCCGTTCCGGTCTACCATACAAGGTACTTCCACCACACAGTTGTGCGGAAGGTTTGTGATGATTCCGTTATTCAGTACATTGCCGCCGATTCTGGCGGGATTGTCGGACTCCATCGCTTCCATTATGAGCGAGCCGTACTCATGACTGGGCTCGTGCGTAAGATTCGGATTTTCAACGATGTCCTTGCTGCGTTTTTCCCATGCCGCTATCTGGTTCACGCATCTGCGCGGATATTCGTCAAGTGGGATGTTATATTCTGAAATGAGCTCAGGGTAGTTTGTTTTTATCCAGTACGGCGTATACTCGGCATTGTGCTCACTCGACTCGGTTATGTAGTAGCCGAACTTGAGCATCATCTCGAGCCTGATCATGTCGTGGTTTTTCTCTTTGCCCTTGCGCCATTGTTTTAATTTCTTTTCGGCGATCTTCTTTATCTCGGGGTAGAGGTCTTTTCCGCCGTCGGTGATTTCCAGAAGCCATCCCATGTGGTTTATTCCGGCGATCTTCCACTGAAGATTTTTCACCTTTTTATCGAGTCCGAGGTTCGTGAGCAGAGCATCCGCGCAGACCTGTACAGAATGACAGAGTCCTACCGTCTTGACGGACGACATCCTGAGCATCGCTCCCGTGAGCATGCACATCGGATTGGTGTAGTTCATTAACAATGCGTTTGGACATACGGCTTCCATATCTTTAGCGAAGTCCAGCATTAAGGGAATTGTGCGGAGCGCGCGGAATATCCCGCCAATCCCAAGGGTATCGGCTAGCGTCTGGCGCAAACCGTATGCCTTCGGAATATCAAAGTCTATAACGGTGGAAGGCTTATAACCGCCGACCTGGATTGCGTTGACCACATAATTAGCGCCGGCAAGTGCCCTTTTTCTGTTCTGGATTCCGAGGTGCGCCGTTACCTTTGCCCTCCCCTTGTTTATATTCTTATTGAGTACCTCAAGCATTTTTCTTGATTCTTCGAGACGCTTCTTGTCAATATCGTAAAGAGCGATATGAGCGCCGTGAAGGCTTGGTTTCAGCATTGCGTCGCCAAGTATGTTTTTTACGAAGACGGTGCTTCCCGCACCCATGAACGTTATTTTTGCCATTTAACTTATGTCCCTTATTATTAGAGGCTTATCTTTTTGAAATGCGGAAGATATTTCTTGTTGACCTTGAACATTTCGGCAACCATTTTGCGGATTTCCGCGAGTGAAAGAACGGAAGCCGTCAGCGGATCATTCGCTATCGACTGATAAACAAGCCCCGCATCTCCGGTGAGACAGCCTTCAACGGCCATCATCTCGTTGACCGAGCTAAGGTGAGTAAGCGGAAGAACAGGCATCGGGAGCTCGCCTACATATATAGGTTGGAGTTTGCGCCTTGAAGCGAGAACCGGAACTTCTACGCACGCGCCGTCCGGCAGGTTTGTGATGATGCCGGTGTTCGGTACGTTACCGTTGAACCTGAACATATCGCCGCCGAGATAGGCATTGATAATCGCGGAAGCATATTCATGACGAGTGCCCCTTACGAGCTCTTTCGCCTTTTCGGTATCTTTCCAGTCGGGATTATTTATCCATTTATTGAAGTCAGCTTCCCATGTTTTGTCCTGCCTCTTGTAGTGGTCAAGGATGTAGGCGTGATGACCGGGATTCCAACCTGTTCCTTTTGTGCAGTGTTTTTTAATGAGATCGGAGCGCTTCCTGAACCACCAGTTGTACTCTGAATTGTGTCCGCTCGATTCGGTCACGTAGTAGCCGAACGCGAGAAACATCTCATTTCTTACCTGCTCTTCGTTATAAATCTCTTTTTTGTCGGAAACTGCCTTCTGGAGTTTAGGGTAGATATCTTTATTCTTGTGCTTGAGTTCGAGATACCACGCGAGGTGATTTATTCCGGCGCAGGTGTAGTCAAGTTCCTCAAAGGGCACCTTGGCCCATCCTGCGAGCATCTTCGCGGTACCCTGCACGGAGTGACATAGCCCAGTCGTATTGATGAATGACTTTCTCTGCATTGCATGACAGAGCATCGCCATCGGATTTGTGTAGTTGAGCATTATCGCCTCGGGACAAAGTTCTTCCATATCTTTGCAGATATCGAGCATTGTCGGGATTGTCCTGAGTGCGCGAAATATTCCGGCCGGTCCGCGGGTGTCGCCCACGTTTATATCGACCCCGTATTTCTTCGGAATAAGAATATCGTGCTGCCATATGTCGGTCTTTCCGCAGAGGATTGTTATCAGGACGGCATCCGCGCCTTTGAGCGCTTCTCTCCTGTCGAGGGTCGTTTTTATTTTTGCGGAATAGCCGCCGATGTCGACTATTTTCTGGCAGCATTTCCTGGCCATTTCGAGCCGTCCGGGATGAATGTCCATAAGTGTTACTTCGCTTCCTTCGAGAAGCGGATACGAAAAGAGGTCTTTCAATACCGTTCTTGTGAATCCGAAGCTTCCGGCCCCGATGAAAGTAATCTTTGGCATTTTCTAAGTCCTTTTTTTATTTTCTGTTCCTTATGTAATATTATGCTCTTGATTTTAACTTTGTCTATGGGTATTTTATATAAAAAACTTGCTTTTAATGGTAATTTTATGCTTTCAGAACTAAAAAAACTCGATTTTTATACGCCTTCGATACTCTTTCCCTCGAAAACACTTCATCTGCACTCGATGCTCGTAAACTGCGGTCACCAGTATGTCGATTCGGAACAGTACAACTTCAACGGGATGAACCGCGGCCGACGCGAAATGGCAATATGGCAATATACAATAGAAGGCTCGGGACGCCTGACCATCGGCAACAAGGAATATGAACTGAATCCGGGGAATGCGATGATGGTCCATGTCCCTCAGGAACACTGCTACTTTCTGCCACCGGGCGGACAGTGGGAGTTCGTGTTCGTAAGTTTCAACGGCAGCGAGCTCATGCGACTCTGGGACGAAGCCGAAAAGCGCATCGGCTCTGTCGCACACTTCAGCGAGGATTCGAAGACGCTCGCCGCCTTTCTGGAAATATTCAACTCCTTCAAAAGCGGACTTATTGACAATCCCTTCAGCGCCTCGATGTCGGCTTATAAATTCGTGATGAGCATATTCGAAGACCATCAGGTGGAAGAAGCCGGCAACCCGGTTCCGACTTTCATAAAAACAGTCGTCGACTTCTGTATGGAACACATCTCCGACCCGCTGAATGTCGATGATATGGCGGAGGCCGCTGGCTACAGCCGCTACCACTTTACGCGCCTTTTCAAAAAGTCGCAGGGCATGTCGCCCGCGCTATTTCTGAAACAATTGAAATTGAAGCAGGCCGAGCGACTCCTTCAGACCGAACTTCTTACGGTAAACGAAATCGCCGACCGCTGCGGTTTTGACGATTCAAGTTACTTCTGCAAGGTTTTCAGGGAAGAGTATGGGCACTCACCCGGCGAATACCGCAATACACCGGATCATGAATATCACTGAAATACAGAGGGAAAGCTTGCTCTAGCCATTCGTCGCAAGGCTGTTCGGGTACGGTCAGAATGGGATAATTTCATATCTTCAATATTTTGCGGTAATCGGGTATCTCATTTTTAAGCACGTTTCTGACTTGTTTTATTTTCCATTCGAGATGCCATCTGTCGGTCACATATTCCATACTCGGCTCCCATCCGAGACGGGAATCCGCCTCGACCACGGGGATGCTTGCCTCCGCATTTTTTATCTCGTCCAACGCGATTCTCTCTATCTGGTCAAGAAGTTTCAATGCCGCTCCGCGTCTTGATTCGGCCATCAGTTTCTGATTGAGGAACCACCATTTTTTGACGTTGATAACGGTTTCTATCGTGGCGAGGATGAATTTCCCGACTCCGAGTTCTTTAGCGGCGGCAGGTTTTTTGAGGGATGGAGCTTTTTCGAGGGCCTTCTCGAATTCGGCAATCCCCTTTTTCCAGTTTAAAAGAAACCGTCCGAGGCATTTGATTTCCGCGGCATATCTCACCGGCCCGGCAGTCTGCTGGATGTTTTCGTAAGGATGATAAAAAGTCTTTATTATCGCGCCTCCGAAATGCGCGTAAGGCGCTGTCGGAAATGGTATTTCCTTGCTCTGCATCGTTCGCGTGATATTGGGGTGGAATATCAGCGGATAAGATGGTCCGCATCTGAAGGGGCCGTACTGGTCTTCATTGGACGGGACATAATCTTCCATGGCATCGCTCCATATTTTCCATGCCCTCAATGCGTAAGATGCTGCTGATTTTCCATAGTCTCTGACCGCTATTTTCTCAAGTATTTCCTTGGGGGCTTCGGAATTTGTCCAGCTGCTCCACTTTGCCAGTTCGCAAGCCGAAGACAGCGCCCATCCATAATGATGCGCATCCATCAATCCCGAAAGTCCATATTTTTTCTTTGCGTCATGTAATGCCTCATGCCGCCGCATCCAGCGGAACGGGATGGGTTCATACGGAGCTGCTCCGAAATCCCAGGTCATTCCCCCGGTATTGCTCATCGTATAAATTTTGAAGCCCAGTTTGTGGGCGGCTTTCGCTTCACTTTCAAAATATTTTCCTGCCCCTGTCCTGCACATGGTGTAATCCATTACGACGGATGTGGCATCTCCCCTTTTGATTGTTTGGAACATCTCGAAAGGTATGTGCAGCGTAATGTCCTTCGGCATGGACTCCAGGAATTTTACTCTGTCTTTTTCCGGAGCCCATCCCCAGTTATAGGTCGAGAACATGATGTCGGCGTCGGGCTTGTATTTACGGATGCTTCCGGCGACTGCCGAAATCCACTTCGGGTAATCTTCGCAGGGCCACCATCCGGGGCTCGGACGCATATCCGGTATGCTATGCCATACGCTCTCGTTCCATTTTTTTCCGGTAGTATGCGGATCTTTACTGGGGAACTCACATGACTCCCCGCACATGCAGATACCCTTTGCGTCTGGACAGTTTTTGAAAAGTTTACCATAGACACTGTCAAAATACTCCCCGGCATCCGCGTCATCAGGATGCTTCCAGCTGTTGAGATAGCTGTAAAAATAAACATCCAGTCCGAATGAGGCGGCGCGGTCTATCAGATCGTTAAAATCCGAATAACCCATTGTCGTCTTATCGAGACCTTTGACAAAGAGTAATATCGAATCAAAGCCAGCATGAGAAATCGCGTTGAGATGTGCATCGGGAAACTGATCTATCCCCCAGCCCGAATGCATCATGCGCGGTGAAAAAAGAGGCTCCCTCTTCTCCCCCCGGGTCTTTCTCAGTATCGGGGCTTCCTTCAGATTCATCAGGTCTTCTATGTAGTGACAGCCTGCCATGATGCCGCGTTCGTCATTTCCGCAGATTATTATCTGCTTTTCCGTGACTTTTAAAACATAACTTCTGGGTACTGACAGGTTTTTGCCAAGTTCGGGAAAATCCTTTTTCTCACATAGTACTATAGATGTTTCAATATTTTCCAAAGCAGATTTTATCTTGTGCTTTTTCTCCAGCATCAGCGAACAGTCCATACTTGTGAAAAAATAGTCTTGCAGATCCCTGGCGGTATCGGCTATCAATCGGGATGCCTTATCATCCCATACAATGCTCCAGGAATTCTGGACATTTATTTCATTTGCGTTCGCTCTGATATCCGAATTCCGTCGTGCCGGAACATGAACCTCCCTTAATTTTTTTCTGAACTCGTAGTTTCTCTCAACTTTCATAGTACCCTCATAAATTTAAATTTTTCCTGAAATAAGGCATTCGTTGCACGCGGTCCTTGGGTTTTTTCACGATTTAATCACGGGTGATGGGGCCAGAGCTATTTGACGCCGATGTAGAGAGAGAAGTGGCCCCATTCCTTGAATGACATCGGGACTAGGAGCCATTTTACGGCATCGGTGTTCTCGAACTTTATTTTTTTCCCGGCGGCTGTCATGGGTTCATCAAATTCGATCTGCTGGCCAGATATGACCGCTTTGACATTGCCGATTACCATATTCAGTATTTCCTTGAATGCCTCCTGAAGTTCGTCGCTGAGACTTTTTGCCTCTTCGAACATGAGGGCCGCGTATACTTTTTTTGCGGTCGATTCCGGAAATGTCAGAATTATCGCGCCTGTGAGAGTTCCTGAAAATGTTATTATGCACATGAGGTCGTCGGGATTTCTTATGTCACCGTCCAGCGCGGAGAAATCGCCGCATCTGAACGGCTTTGAATTCAGTGCGGTTTCAAAGGTGTTGACTATGACTTCTGTGAATGCGTTTACGTTTTTTACGTCCATCATCGGCCTCCCTCTCATTAAGAATATCGCCGGAATCCGTTAATTCAACTGGCTCCCCTTGAAATATGGCGTTTTGAGCTTAAGTTCAGCTTGTTATTCAAAATTGAAACGATTGGTCTTTTATGATGCTGTTTGCGGGGAAGGATATATCAGCTTTTGACATGGGCGACGAGGCGCAGCTCGCCGCGCTTGATTCCGCCGGTCTTATTCCCGCCCCGGGCGAGGGACCGGAGGAATTTCGCTCCAGGCTCCTTGAAATGGAAGAGCGCTACAGAAGCGTCGAAAAGCAGCTTCAGGAAAAGGGCGAGTTCGACCTTTGCGGCGAATTTATCCTGAAAAAAGAGGACAGGATTGGCGCTGACATCCTTTCCGAGGCCGCCGGTCAGACTTCGGCGCTCTATGGCTTTTCCATCGACTGGGTGCCGGGCTTCTTTCTTACCGGCGAAACTATTCCGCTATGGGGTGGCTGTGCGGTTTTTCTTCCCTCCGAGAAAATAACACTTTTCATGATAAGGGCCAGTTTCAGAGAGAACAAAAGATGGTTTATATATTCAAGAGACGAGTTGCTCTCGCACGAGCTTTGCCACGTGGCGAGGATGCCTGTCGGGGACAGGATTTTTGATGAATTTTTTGCTTACCGCACGGCAAAAAGCGCGTTCCGCCGTTACGCAGGGAGCTGTTTTCGAGGCAAGTGGGACTCAATACTCTTTATTTTGCCCGTCTTCGTCCTTCTCATTGCCAGAATCTTGGAAACTTTTTTTTCTCTTCCCGTTCCGATGCTGCCTTTCTGGGTGCTTGCCGGGCTTTATCCAGGCTTCCTTTTTTGCCGGAACTATCTTGCTAGGCATCATTATTTTAAGGCGAAGCGAAACCTGGAAAAGACAGGGATTACTGAAGCTCAAAGCATACTTTTCCGCTGTACGTCTTTTGAGATAATTGAGATCTCCCGGGCGGGAGCGGATAATAAGATACGGGAATTCGTGGAGAAACGTTTGGCGGAAGGGGAGCTCCGCTGGAAAGTGATTGATTATAGATTTATCAGAACAGTCGGGGAAGAAACTGAAAGGGGCGAGAATGGCAAATCTTAAGAATGTGGTTGATTATCTGGATGACTATCTGAAAATATCGTCGATACCCGATGACTGCTCGAACAATGGGCTTCAGGTCGAGGGCCATTCGGAAATAGAGAAGGCCGTTTTCGGGGTTGACGCATGTGTCGATCTTTTCGATAAGGCCGTTGAGGTAAATGCGGATTTTATTCTCGTACACCACGGACTGAGCTGGAGAGACTCTCTGAAAAGACTTACCGGTCTGAACGCGCGTCGTCTTGTCCCCCTTTTTAATTTCGGAATTTCCCTCTACGGCGTCCATCTGCCGCTTGACGCACACCCAGTATCCGGGCACAATGCAAGACTCGCCGATATGCTTGAACTGAGGAACCGTTCGATGTTTTTTAACTATGGCGGCGCGGATATCGGTGTTCGGGGCTCTCTTTCGACCGCTGTTTCCGTGAAAGAGCTGGCTGAACTGTACGACAGAAAACTCGGATCAAACAACAGGATTTTCGGGGATCCCGGACAAAAAGTAACGAAAGTCGGAATCGTTTCCGGCGGCGCGGGCCACGATGCGGTCGCGGAATGTTTTGAGAGCGGGCTTGACCTTTTTGTAACCGGAGAGCTTACTCACGAATCATGGCATATCATAAAGGAATCGGGACTCCCTGTGATAGCCCTCGGGCACTACTGCTCGGAGAAGCCGGGAGTACTTGCGATGATGGAGCTGCTTTCTAAAGAATTCAAAATAGAATGTCAATTCATAGATATTCCGACGGGAATGTGAATTGAACAGGAGGATTTGGCAATGCAAAATTTATACCGCCTGATTTTTACTGTTTTTCTGCTTGCCGGTGCCGCCGCCGGTTGTAAGTCGTCATCCGGGTTCGAGGAGCTCTCCGACGGCGAAAAAGCCATGCTTGTCGAAAACGCGCGGACAATACTTATAAAATCAGGAAAAACAGTGGACCTTCCATTCGAAAAGAAAATCGATTTGAACGGAAGGCAGAAAAGCAGGGAAAAGCCGGGAACCCGTCCTTTTTCATTTGACGAAAAAAATGTTGTAAAGAGAACTAATCCTGAGCTGCGTTTCTACTATACCGGAGACAAAGAAGGCAGGGCGGTTGTTTCATGGAAGCTTTCAAGCACAAGAAATGTTATTCTTGTCGCGACAGGCCAACTGATCGAAAAGGAAAAAATATGGACCATGAGTGTGGTCGATTCGGAGGATGTCGTGGTTACTCCAGAGGCGAGGCGAAACCTTGAAAGAAGCGGAAGTTCCCTTATCGAGGATTTGAGAGCGGGAAAAGGCCTGCCCGACAAATGATGAACACCGAAGATACAATAGCGGCGGTCTCAAGCGGAACAGGCGGAGCGGTTTCTATCATAAGGATATCCGGACCCGGTTCTCTCTCTGTTTCCAATCACGTGTGGAAGGGAGGACGAGAGCTTGAACTTTCCCGTCCGCGCATGATGATGCTCGGCAAGATAATCAACGGACCGGACAATACCGGAGATCCCGCAATGGCTGTGTATATGCCGGGACCCAACAGCTATACTGGGGACGATGTCGTGGAAATCCATTGTCACGGCGGGGCTCTGTGCACCCGGCGCGCTCTGGAACTCGTACTTTCTAACGGGGCACGTGCCGCCGGACCCGGTGAATTTACATACCGCGCGTTTGTCAATGGCAAGATGGACCTTACTCAGGCTGAAGCCGTGGCCGATCTCATATCCGCTCACAGCGATATGGCGATGAGAATGGCCGAAAGCCAGATAGCCGGAAGGCTCAGGGATTCGATAAGGACTATCCGCGATGAGCTTGTCGATATGCTTTCCGAGTGTGAGTCCAGAATGGATTTTCCAGAAGAAAATCTCGATTGGACGGCATCTTTCGAAATGGCCGACACCATAAATCTGATTGCCGGCAGAATAAACTCGCTTTGCGCGAGCTCTCTTGAAGGCTCACTGCTTCGTGAAGGAGTAAGCGTGGTGATTGCGGGCAGACCAAATGTCGGAAAGTCGAGTCTGCTTAATTTAATGCTCGGCTTCGATAGGGCCATAGTGACTCAAGTGCCCGGTACGACACGCGATACCATTGAGGAGCTGGCCCACGTCCGCGGAATTCCGGTCCGCCTTACCGATACCGCTGGCATCAGGGAGACCGACAATCTCGTGGAGGTCATAGGTATCGACCGCAGCCGCTCGTCAATGCGCCAGGCTCACCTTGTTATCTGGCTGCTTGATTCTTCCACCGAGGATATCGGTCTCGAAATTTCGGAGATGCAAAAACATCTTCCCGAAAATATCAATGTGATCTGCGCATGGAACAAGAGCGACCTCGCTTCGGGAAGAGAATATCCTTCCCTTAAGTACCCTTCTGTACAAATTTCCGTAAAGGAGGAAACTGGAATAGAGAAACTTCTGGACATCTTTGAAAATGCCGTATGGGGTTACCCTCATACAGCTGAACCTGAGTTTGCCGTAAGCGCGCGCCACGCGTCACTGCTTCAGGAAGCCGTAAGCTCTCTTTCCGATGCCGCTGTCCGTGTGCGCGAGGAGGAATGGGAACTCGCCGCGTTTCATCTGAAGGCGGCCGTCCACAGCCTCGGCACGATAACCGGTGAAGATGCTTCCCCTGACGTTCTTGAAAACATCTTCAGCCGTTTCTGCATCGGCAAATAATCTCCAGACTATACCTGGATGGCAGGACGGATATATTCGTAGAGCACCGGGAGCGACTGCGACAGTTCTATCGATTTAATTGCCTGTTTCGCGAGGTACGTCGATACGTGTCCGGCGATTTCGTCACAGGGTGACGGCTTGTCGTTAAGGATTGCATCAACAAATGAATCAAGCATGTTTTCATGACCCTTGTTGACGGAGAATTTATTATAGACCTTTTTTGAGTTTTCAGCGTCTTGAACGAGTTTCTTATATTTTTCCATGTAAGAATTGAAGCCGCCTTCGGGAGCCGTTTCAGGAAACGGATCATGCTGGAGCGGAAAGACTTCGCGGTTTGCCCCGGGGATGCCGAAATATTCGTTTTCCACAAAGAATTTGTTTCTGAAGAGCGCGGCATTTGAAGTTACTTCATAAATTTCCTTCGGATAGTCGAATGTTCCGCAGCAACTGAAGATTATCGTTGCCGTGTCGCCTTCAGAGAATGTAAGGTTGATTCCGTGGCTGAGGCGACTTGAACCCCACGCCTGTATTCTGACGGGTACTTGCGGCGCGAAGAACCAGCACGCCAGGTCGAGCCAGTGAACCGATTCGCCGATTATGACACCGCCGCCGTGGAGGGGATCAAGGTGCACGAGCCGATAGGATGAGCTTTCGTCCTGAATGTTGATGAGGAAATGGGTGAGGGTTTCCTCCTTGAACGGCACTCTCGGTTTTTCAATGAAGCGCCACGGCTGATGCTGGGGATTTTTCTTGTGTTCGAGGTATTTTGCGCGAAGAGCGTGCAGGGAAGGGGCCATTCTGCGATTCAGGTCTACGCATAGCTTGACGCCGCCGCGTCTGACGGCGCGGATTATCTGGAAGGCCTCTTTTTCCTCCATCGCCATCGGCTTTTCGCAGAAGATGTGTTTGCCTGCCGCTGCAGCCGCTTCTATTATCGGGAGGTGCGCTTCATGTGAGGTGCAGACTTTTATCATATCGACTTCAGGGTCTTTCAGTGCCTCCATGAAGTCGCTTGTCACTTTTTCGATCCCGAACTTTTCCGCCATGTGGGAGGCTCGTTCGCGCGACACGTCGCAGCAGTATTTTATCATTGTCTTCGGGTTTTTCGCGAAGTTGGGGAAATCCTGCGATTCCGCAAATGCGCCGCAGCCTATCTGTGCAGATACCAGCATTCCATTTCTCATACCAAAAACTCCTGTTTGATTATCTAATCATATTAATTATATATGTAGATTTTGATTTCTGCAATTGCTTTTCTTAAAATTTAACCTATATTTTTTATCATGAGCAAATACAATATACTTATGGATGATCTGAAAAGCCGGATACTGTCAGGCGCGTTGAAGCCGGGTGAAAAGCTCTCGGGTCAGCTTGCACTTGCGAAGGAACATGGGGTTTCGGCGATAACGTCGGAAAGGGCGCTTTTCGAGCTTGAAAAGGCAGGTCTGATCGAGCGGCGCAGCCGGAGCGGATCATTTGTGAAGGAGACGCCGAGGCTTTTTTCAAAGGTACTTGTCGTAACGAATATCTGGGCATCGGAAAACTTTGGATTTACCGATTATTATGCGGGACTGATGGAGCGGGCCGAGAATGCGGGTGTAAATCTGGAAATAACGAGGATAAGCGCACCTGATTTCGAATCAAAAATGGCTGCGCTGAAAAATAAGGCCGTGATACTGTTTGGGTTCGAGGAACCTGAACTCGTTAAGAAACTCAAGTCGGACAAGGTTCCCCATCTTGTCATGGCTATAAATTCTCAGTATTCCGATTTCTGCGTTACAGAAAACAGACGCGCCGCCGCACGTGAGCTGGCGGCGCGTCTGTTTCATGATGGTGTTTGCCGGAGGTTGGCGTTTATCTATAATCCGCTTCAGACCAATCACAGGACCTGTCTTGAGGGATATCTGGCTTCCTCAGTTGAATGTGGTTTTAAGCCAATGACTTATAAAGCCGATGAAGATAGCGTCAATACTGTTGTTTCTGGCCTGATGAACAGGAAAAGTCCGCCGGACTCAATAATAATATCGGGCGGAGCTATGCCGCTTGCCGCGATTCCCTCGATTTTTAAGTCAGGCAGCAACGTCAAGCTCGGAGTGTTTACCGAGAATTCGTCCGTGTTGAACCTGCGAAATACCGCATGGACGGCATTCTACAGCCAGTCGGAGACAGGGCGCCTGGCCTTTGATATGCTATACGGTATTGCGTCGGGAAAAATAACGGGCGCCGGAATCCAGCACCCGCCGTTTGAAATTCTCAGGCCTCTTCGTCCAGCTTGAGTGAAACGAGCTGCGCCTTGACTTCTTTTATGAGATTGAGCTCATTCAAGAGTTCTTTTTGCTCGTTCTCGTCGCCGACGAGTTCACAGAATATAAGTCCTTTTTCGGAGCATTCGGTGAGTACTCCGGAGTGCAAGCCGAGACGCGTCTTGATAATGCAGCCCCGGTTCGTAAGCGTTTTCTGTACTTGAACTGCGGCTTCGTGACGGTGTCCGACAAGGATCAGCAGAACATTTCTTCCCATGATCAATTTCCCCCTCTGGTTAAAATCTATGCGTAATATATATTACGTGAATATGAATTGAAAGGCGAAAATGCAGAATGCACCAAAAGGGCTGAGGCTTCAGATAGGTATTTTCGGAAGGAGGAACGCCGGTAAATCCTCATTCCTGAATACGTTAACTAGACAGGATATATCAATAGTTTCCGATGTTCCGGGCACTACTACCGACCCTGTCGAAAAGGCAATGGAATTTCTGCCGCTCGGGCCGGTGCTTTTTATCGATACGGCGGGAATAGACGATTCCGGCGCGCTCGGCGAAATGCGCGTCGAAAAAACCCGAAAGATCTTTGAGCGCACCGATGTGGCTGTGCTTGTCGCCGACCCAGTGCTCTGGGATGATTTTGAAGATAAACTCATTGTGGAACTCAAAAGTCTTAATGTTCCTGTGATTGCCGTGCTCAATAAGTCGGACATAGGCGATGCCCCCGAACCGCTTGTGTCAAAACTTGGGCAGGAAAAAATAAAATACGTCAAGGTATCGTCCCTTGAAAATACAGGGTTCCTGGATTTCCGCGAGGCGCTTATAGATTCTGTTCCCGAAGAGTTCATAAGTCCGCAGACAATCGCGTCCGACCTGATTCCGCCCGGCGAACTTGCCGTGCTAGTCGTTCCGATAGACCTTGAGGCCCCAAAGGGCCGCCTTATCCTGCCGCAGGTACAGACAATCAGGGACTTGCTTGACGCCGACTCCTACTGCATGGTTGTGAAGGAGCGGGAGCTGCGCGATGCTCTGAATCGTCTGAATCGCCCGCCCGCACTTGTTATTACGGATTCTCAGGCATTTTTGAAGGTGTCGGGCGATACCCCGCTCGAAATCCCGTTGACGTCCTTTTCGATACTTTTCGCGCGCTTTAAAGGTGATCTTGACACTTTTGTCAAGGGCGCCATGTGTATAGATTCCCTCAAGCCTGGCGATGAGATTCTTGTCGCAGAGGCCTGCTGTCACCACCCGATCGGCGAGGACATAGGACGTGTCAAAATTCCGCGCTGGCTTACGCAATATGTTGGAGGCAAACTTAATTTCACCCACCTCCAGGGACACGATTTTCCGAAGGATATATCAAAATACAAACTTATCGTCCACTGCGGAGGCTGCACATTCAACCGTCGTCAGCTCCTCACAAGGATTATGCAGTGCTCGCGCCAGAACGTCCCGATAACCAATTACGGGGTTTGCATCGCCTATTCCCTCGGAATTTTCGAGCGGGCGCTTTCCCCGTTCCCTTCAGCGCTTGACGAATACAGGAAAAGAAACCTGATCCATTGATTTGAATTTTCCCGGAATAACTGTAAAATTATTCCTTTCATATAATCACAAAACGAGAAGATTTTCAATTATGGATTACAGCAAAGTAAAAGTTCTTATAATCACCGGATTCGGCCTTAACTGCGAAAAAGAGACGGCAGCCGCATTTTCTTCCTGCGGCGCGACTCCCGAACAGATACACCTTAACGACATACTCAATGGCGGAAGGTCACTTGACGAATTCCATATTCTCGCGTTTATCGGCGGTTTTTCGTTCGGGGACCACCTCGGTGCGGGAACCATTTTTGCCAACAGGATAAAGTTCCGCATGAGGGATGAGCTTCAAAAATTCGTCGCATCCGGCAAGCTTGTAATTGGAATATGTAACGGCTTCCAGACGCTCTCTCGTCTCGGGCTTGTTCCGGCGCTTGACGGCCATTTTTTCGAGCAGCAGGCCGCTCTCGCCCATAACGATTCAGGGCTTTTCAGGGACGACTGGGTTTATCTTAAAGCGAATCCCGACAGTCCTTGTGTTTTTACTAAAGGAATAGACCTTATCCGCATGCCAATCCGGCACGGCGAAGGCAAATTTGTCGCCCGCGAAAAGGAAATTGCCAGGATAGAAGAGAAAAATCTTGTTGCTCTCCGCTACGCCAATTCCGACGGTTCCGTCGCGACAGAGTTTCCTGCTAATCCCAACGGCTCAATTAATTCAATAGCGGCGATATGCGACGAGTCTGGCCGCATATTCGGACTGATGCCGCACCCGGAAGCCTTTCTTTCCCCGTTCAATGACCCCGACTGGACGAAAAAGAAAAGCGAAGACCGCTTACCCGCCGATGGTGAAGGCAAAATAGTTTTCCGCAACGCCGTGAAATTCGCCGCAAAAAATCTCTTTTAAAGAAATTCGTTGTAGTAGTTGTTCTTGCGCACTTCCGCCGGAGAAAAACGTACGAGGCTTCTGAATACTCGTGAAAAGCTGTTTGCGTTCTCGTAACCTGTTCGTTGCGCTATTTCCTTGCATGAGAGAGTTGTATTTTTAAGTAGGTGGCAGGCGTGTCTTATTTTTTTCCGGTGCATGTAGTCCAGCGGCGCTATTCCCGTCTGCTCCTTGAATACCCTTGACAAGTGTTCCCGCGAGATATTGAGAAGTGACGCTATTTCAGCTACCCCTATATTTTTATCGAGGTTCTCCATAATGAAGCGCTGGGCCGTTTTTATTAGATCGCTCTGCGGGTCGCTTTCCTTTTTCGCGTCAATCGATTCGCCCAGTGCGGTAAGCACCTCCATTACGAGGCCCGCGCCTGCAAGGGGGGAGAGCACCTGGATTATATCCCTGAGGTTCCTGTAGCTTTCGAGCTTTTTTATGATGCCTCTGTCGCGCGGGAGTTTATAGATATATCCATAACGGTCAACGAGCTCCATCACAATTTTATCGCTGGTTTCCGAGAAAAAGCTTATCCAGATGAAACGCCAGGTGGCTTTGCCTTCCGGCGGGTAGTAGTAGGCTGTTTCAGGGTCGTTGTGTTTCTGCAGAAACGCGGTGCCGGGCAGGAGCTTGTGCTCGATTCCTCTGCCCCGGTAACGTCCCTCGCCTTCAAGCGTATACACAAACTGGCAGCCAGTCTGTTCTTTGCGTTTTTTCCCTTCAAGGCGGTACGATGGCAATGTCTGTACTTCATCAACCAATACGCCAGGTACCGGAAGTGACGCCAGTTTTCTGTGTACTTCAAAGTTTACTTCCCACAGTCTCATTTTTTTGTATAATCTCACAACTTGTTATTGAATATCACATTTTGAATAAAATAACCTTGTTGAATTCTTTGTCAAGAACTGTAGAATAGTTTATAACGAAGATAAAAAATAGAAAAATAAGTACGGATTTTAAAAGTTAAGAAAAATAGCATTAAAAGGAGTATTTAAGATGTCGCAAAAGATCAATGTCACAATCTGGAATGAGTTCCGCCACGAAAAAGAAAAAGAGGCCGTAAAAAAGATTTATCCCGAAGGTATGCATAGCGCGATAGCAAAAGGAATCGCCGCCGATGATCTGAATATACGCACCGCAACTCTTGACGAGCCGGAACACGGCTTGACCGAAGAGGTGGTCGAGAATACCGACGTCATGCTCTGGTGGGGGCATTGTCACCACAAGGACGTTGCCGATGAAGTCGTGAAGCGCGTCCAGAGGCGCGTACTTGAAGGCATGGGGCTTATCGTGCTGCATTCCGGTCATTACTCCAAGATATTCAAGGCTTTGACAGGTACGACATGTTCGCTCAAATGGCGCGAAGTAGCCGAGAAGGAACGTCTCTGGAACGTCGCTCCTGCGCACCCGATAACTCAGGGAATCGGCGAATATTTCGAGCTTCCGAATGAGGAGATGTACGGCGAACCCTTCGGTATTCCGGAACCCGACGAATTGATATTCATCGGCTGGTTTGAAGGCGGCGAAGTCTTCAGAAGCGGCGCGGCATTCCGTCGCGGCAACGGCAAAATATTCTATTTCCAGCCGGGACATGAGACCTATCCGGTATATTATAATGAAAACGTACTTAGGGTAATCGGCAATGCCGTCAGGTGGGCCGCTCCGCTGGTCAGAATAAAAGACGCCGCACCTAATGTTGAGCCGCTCGAAAAGATTTCTCCTAAAAATGTCAGTTTCGGCAAGGCTGGCGTACTTCAGACCCCCGAACTTTAAAATAAAGGTATAACTATCATGACTAAAATAAGATGCGCAGTTGTAGGACTCGGAATGGGTTCCGGACATGTAGCCAATTTTCAGAAGCATCCCGACGCCGTCGTTGTTGCGGTCGCCGATCCGGACAAGGCACGCCTTGAGGAACGCGGCAAAAAGCAGTATGGCATAGAAAAACTCTACACCTCGGCTGAAGAAATGTTTAAGAAGGAAAAACTTGACATTGTAGCAATCGCTACGCCGAATAAGTTCCACAAGGATCTGGCAATAAAGGCTTTGCAGGCAGGGATAAACGTTCTCTGCGAAAAGCCAATGGCAATAAACGCCAAGGAAGCCAGAGAAATGAAGAAGGTTGCCGACAAGGTCGGAAAAAGACTGATGATAAATTTCAGCTACCGCTTTACCGAGCAGTCTCATGCAATCAAACAGGAAGTCGATTCCGGAATCCTCGGCGATATTTATTTCGCGAGGACACAGTGGCTCCGCAGGCGCGGCATGCCGGGCTTTGGCGGCTGGTTCGGTCAGAAGGAACTTTCCGGCGGCGGCCCACTAATCGACCTCGGCGTGCACCGCCTCGACCTTGCGCTTTGGCTTATGGGATATCCTGAGCCTGAATGGGTTATGGGATCAACCTACAATCATATAGGGGCAAGCGCCGCAGCGAGGGAAAAGAAAAAGTTCGACGTTGAGGATTTGGCAGTCGCAATGATAAAGTTCAAGAACGGAGCAACGCTGGAACTTGAAGCATCATGGGCTGGGAACGTCAAGGAACGCGAATTCATGTCCACCCAGCTTCTTGGAACGAAGGGCGGCCTTCGCCAGTATAACATAAACGAAGGCTACGAATTCGAGGCCGAGTTTTATCTCGAACAGAATGGTGTGCAATACGATATGAAAGTACACCCGCCCGTTCCTGCCGCTAAAAGCAGCATACACCACTTTATCGACTGCATAATTAGCGGAAAGCCGCACATTGCCACAGCCGAAGAGGGCATTATCGTAATGGAGATTCTCGACGCTATCTATGAGAGTGCGAAAAAAGGAGCTCCCCTCAAAATAAAATCCTGAAAAAGTCTCTTTTTGATTTTTTCAAAAGCCGAGTAAAACTGGGGACTGTGACAAAAAGGCGCGTTATATTTTGAGTGTGCTTGAGCGCATGATAAGTTCACCCGGCATGAGGCAGTTTTCTGGTTTTTTGCCGGATTCCACCCACTCCGCAAGCATTTCGACGGCGGCCTCTCCCATCTCTTCAACCTGTTCCCTGACGGTTGTGAGTCCGGAATTTTCAGCGGAGGGCCAGGTTATATTGTCGTAGGATATTACGGAGATATCTTCGGGAATCTTCATGTTGAGTTCTTTGCAGGCGGCATATAGCCCTCGCGCACGATAGTCGCGCATCGTGAAAAAGGCAGTTGGGCGCGAGCCTGTTTTTTTGAGGATTTCCAGTGATTTGACATGTGCGCTTTCTGTCCCCGAGAAGGCTTCGATGATGAGTTCCTTTTTGAGTGTAATCTCTTCCTCCGCGAGGGCGCCCCTGAAGCCGGCAAGCATTTCCCTGTAGATTGTATTGCCCATGTCGAAGGGGCCGGCTAGAACGGCTATGTTTTTGTGCCCCAGGCTGATAAGATGCTTGCCCGCAATGCGCCCCACTGCTCTGCAGTCCATTTTTGCGGCGACCGCCGGAATGTCTTTTTCAAGGTTTATTACGACGTAGGGTACCCCAGCTTTTTCCAGCGGGACTATCTCTTTTTCGTAATCGCAGTCCTCGAAAAACAGGACTCCCTGTATCTCGTCGGAACTGAACGCCGAAATTATTTCCGATGCCGATGACGGTCCGCTTCCAGCAAATGAAATCAATGTTTCTGCGTGAAGTCTTGAGGCTGCCGAGCATATTCCAAGCAAGCCTCCAACTGCTTCCGTGGCTCTGTTTTTCGGATCCACACCGGGAAATCTTACAAGAAATCGTCTCAGCCCTTTGCGCTCATTGCGCCCATATATCACGTATGCGCCCTTGCCTGGATTTACCCTTAGAAGCGATTCGTTATGCAGCTCTTTAAGTATCTTTCTTAATGTTCCGCGGCTTATGCCTAGCGATTCGGCAAGTGTCCTTTCGGGAGGCAGGAATGTCCCTGACCTGTACTTGCCGGAAACGATTTCGGAGCGAAGCAGGGAAAGGGTGTCGTCTGACTTATATTTTCGGCGCACTGTATTTTTCATGGTACTAAAATATACCGCTGGTACTTAATTTACAAGCCGGTCTTAAGACGTTCTTCCCCTATTAATCCATTGAAAACCGGGAAGAAACGCTGTATCTATACAGGGACTTTTTCCACTTAATGCAGTGCCATTCGGACCGACCCGAATGACAGAATAGGAGTTTAAGAATGAATAAAATGTTATTTCCCCTCATGTCGTTTATTGGTTTGCTTCTTCTTACATCTTGTACAAACAATGATTTAAGAAGATATAATAATACTTTGAATAGATTAGATTATGGCTGTTTGGGGAAAAGTCGTATGCGGCGTGATGCGCTGACAAATGTCTTGAAAGATGCCCACGGGCCAGAAGGATTAAAGACACCCCGTATAGCTATAGCCTACTATTTTGCAGATGGACGCAAGATCGGAATAATATTGCACTGGGTATCTTTAATGCCTATGGCTAATGGTGTTATTTTGAAATCAAAAAAAGGGGAAGTAAACTATTTGTTTCCCGATGTTGATCTTGAGTATAATAAACAGATGGCTCAAAATATTCTCATATTTAATGCTGTTATATTTTTTACAGAAAAAGAGATACCGTCTTTAATATACGATAAAAATGTTTCCGTTATTCTTTCGAAGGATGGCGTTCCCATTTCAAACGAATTCCCTCTGGAAATAATTCATACAGATAATAAAAAAGAGACTGAAAATAAACCCGAAAACGCCGCAGATAAGGATAAGCCCTGATAAATACGGGAGTGAAAGGGAATAAATTGATTTAGTGCCATTCCGGACCGACCCGAATGGCACACCCGAATGGCGAGTAGAATCCCTTAATTTGGCTTTGAAGAGTATGTAAATTTTTTTGTGTAAATGGCCATAGCTTTTTTCCTTTCTCGTTAATTTAACTGCTATGGCCATTTACACAAAAAAATTTACATACTCAGTTCGTATAAGAAAATCCTTGCCCAACAACTTAACTTTGACTTTTGACATGGCCTGCTATCTCCGATACCTCGCGTGCACTGCACCGGGGTAGTTCATTCAGAAACAGAAAACTTAAAATAGCCGTAACAAATATTAGTCATCTTTCTTGCCCTCAATGTCCTGTTCCCCTACTGATGGCTGGTTTTGCCTGTCCGTTTTCAAGCCTGAGGAAATTTCCGCAGGTTTTTTCGTTGAAGGCATTATTATGAGAAACGATGACGATTGTTTTATTTATTGAATTGAGTATTTCGATAAGTTTGTCGGAGTGATAATCATCAAGGCCGTTGGACGGTTCATCCAGCAGCAACACATCCGGGCGCATGGAAAGAACGGACGCGAGCGAAACAAGCCTTTTTTCTCCGCCTGAAAGCCTGTAGGTCACTTTATTTTCATAGTTTTCAAGTCCGAGTTCGTCAAGGGTCTCTAGAGAGACGGCAAGCGCCTCGTCTCTCGACTTCCCGAGGTTGAGGGGGCCGAAGGCGACGTCCTCGAGAACAGTAGCGCAGAAAAGCTGATCGTCCGGATTCTGAAAGCAGAATCCCGTCCTGGCGCGTACCTCGCGAAAGTCTTTCTCGGAAACACGCTCCCGCCCGAATGCGTTGACGGTACCGGAAAAAGGAGTGAGCAATCCGACCATTAGCTGTAGCAGGGTTGTCTTTCCGGCCCCGGTAGGGCCGGTCACCGCAATGCGCTCATCCTCGAAAAGCGTTAAATCGAGACCTGCAAGGACATCGGCCCCGCCGGGCATATACGAAAAATGTATGTCTTTAAGCTCGAAAACGGGATTCTTCAAAAAAACTCACCCCATATAAAAATAGTTACGGTTAACGAGGAAAGAGAAATGTAAAAAAGGTCGCCACGCCGCAGAGCGAATTTTTTAACCGAATAAAACTTGCCGTCGAAGCAGCGGCACTTCATTGCGGCATTGACTCTTTCGGCCCTGTCCAGGGCCTTTATCATGATGGAGGCTGCCATTCCGGCAATCGTCCTGTAGGTGTGCATATCCATGTGCGGGACAAATCCTCTGGCTATCACCGCCCTTTTTATCTGAAGATATTCGCAGTGGACAATATCCAGGTAACGAATGGTGAACATCATCAGGTGCACGAGCTTGGAAGGAAATCTGATGGAACTCAAAGCCTGTGCGAAGGTCAGTATGTCAACGGTATTAATGAGCGAAATACAGAGAAGAAGGATAATGTTCCCCCTTATCAGCGCACGGCAGCAGTTTAGAAAATATTCCTTGTCAATTATGGCCCAGCCAATATCGACACTGTCCTTTCCCTGTCCTGAAAACGGCAGCGAGAGAAAAAAGAAGAGAAAAAAGATATTGAGAGCCAAAAGACGCCCGCTGACCTCGCGAAAAGTAATCTTTGAAAAGATAAACAGAACCAGTGAGAGAAGAAGCGCGGAAGCCAGCGCGGCAAATGATGAAAGCTGCGAAACAGCACATGCGAAAATAAAGCATGAGACTATCCTCGTTCTGGGGTCAAGAGAATGAACCATTGAATTACGATCGGAAAAATCAGAAAATATCATTTTGTGCGTTTTTTCCCGGCAAGGAAGTAGGCGTATGTTCCGAATATTCCGATTATGAGACAAATGCCGGAGATAATGTCACGGGAAAACACTTTGTCGTTCATCGCCTCAACCTCATGACGGAGCGGAGTTATGCGCGAAGAAAGTTCCTCCGAAATTATCTTTCTTATTTCAGCGGGACTAGCTATTTTTTTTGGGTCAACCGAACTATCCTTAGAAAGCTCCTGCACCGCCACGGCCGCCGATACGGGAGGAGGAGGAGGAGCGGGAGCCGCTGGAGCAAGCTCGACAAGATACTCCACCTTGTGCCCATCTCCTGAATCGGCCTCCAGTCTGACAGGGCCTGACGCGGGAGCCTTGCCTGAAAACGAACCATCGTCCGAAGTCGTCACCTCCGAGCAGCGTTTTCCGCTTCTGTCATTAAAAAATATTTTTATATTTTTCGCTTTTGCACCGCCATAAAAATACGCTGACCCCTGTATCTGACCATCGCTTTCCTCTGCGAAAATAGAAAGCTTGTGGGCGTGAAGAAGCGGGCAGAAACTCAAAAAACACAACAAGCCTGCGGCACGGAGCAAATAATAAGTTGCTTTCATTTTTCCATCTCCATCTTTAAGAGGTCTGGTTTGACTTTTCTCAGGAATAAGCAAATTGACGCGGTTATTAAACCCTCCGCGAAAATCACCGGCAGATGCGCGGTGAAAATTATTTTGGCGGCTGTCAAATGGGTACCGTTCGATAAATAAAGCATGAATGCCGTCATGAGAGCAGAAAAGAAAACAGCGCCCGCACCGGCCGAAAAACCGATGGCCGCAGTCTTTAGCGGTGAAGCCACTGAAGCACAGAGCCATCTTCTGAAAAGTAGACCGCATAAAAGTGCGGGGAGCGCCATATCCATCGTATTCACGCCGAGCGTCGTAATGCCGCCCCAACTGAAGAAAAAGGCCTGCAGCACAAGGCCCGTGAGAATCACAGGAAAGGCCGAAAAACCAGCCAATAGACCCACCAGCCCGTTAAGGATAAGGTGCGCGCTGGATAGACCGGCGGGAACATGTATGAGCGACGCCGTAAAGAAGACAGATGATATAAATGCGGCCCTCGGAATGTCCTCATAACGGAGGTGTCTGAGCCCGTAAATCGTGCCTATGACCGTAACTCCGAAGCCTGCCGTAATAACGGGAACGGAGAGTATGCCGTCAGAAATGTGCACAGTGCAAACCCTCGCTGTTCTTTATTTCTTTTTTTCCTTCATGTCCACGGCCTTTATCCACATGAGCCCGCCAAGCTCAACATCCACGTTTTTGCCGCCGGGACCTTTCATCTTTTCACCAGTGGCCAGAGCGGCAAAGCCCCACCATCCGGCCTTCGGGACGGCATAGGAGAATACCCCGCTTGCGTCAGCCTTGACTACTTGGGTGATAAAGGCATCCGAAGGCGCCTCGTATTTTCCATGGGGGTTGTACATCTCAACTTCTACTTCCGCGAACGGCAACGCTTTGCCGTTCATTATGACTATTCCCCTGAAGACATTCCCTGTATAGAATCCGTACGGCCTCACGAGGGGTTCTATTTCTATGGGAAAACCTACCATTCTGTCCCAGCCATCCCCTGCACCCATTACATCCACAACGACCTTCGTGTAGTGGATTATCATTTTCTGTTCCGCCGCTTCCCAGTAGGGAGCCGGCTCGATATAAAAAACATAGTCGCCAGGCTTCTTAAATTTAAATGACAACGAATAGGCTTTTTTCCCTTCGCGCACGGTAGGCTTCAACGCCATAAGCAGGTTTTCCTGCCCTTTTGCGGAAAGAACCCCGACTTTAGCGGGACTTTCCATATTCATTAGCGGACCATTTTCCATAGGATGTGTAAAAATCACGTTGAAGTCGAGAGGTTTTGATATATTGTAAACAATATCGCTATCAGGAAGCAATAACTGAAAATGCGCCTTTACAGAAAGCGAAATGAAGGCTATTGTAATAATAGAAGTTAGTTTTATTGATTTCACGGCGGGCCCCCTTTTTTATTAGGTGTTCGGCGTAAAATATAATTCTAGGATTAAATGAATTCAATTTAACATGCTAAGAAAGGAGGTATGAAATGGGTAAGAAACTGATAAGATTGAGTCTATCTATCGAGGAGCCTCTCTACAAGAAACTAGAAAAGCTTGTGAGAGAAGACGGTTACAGCAACCGCTCCGAGTTCGTTCGTGACATGATCCGCGACAGGCTCGTGTCGGATGAATGGGCGGCAGGAGAAGAAATCCTCAGCACAATCACTCTGGTCTACGACCACACAAAGAGGGAGCTTAATGAGAAACTCATGGATCTCGAGCATCGCTTCTACCAGATGGTCATGGCATCGACACACAGGCACATGTCTGAATGTCTTTGCGCCGAAATGATTATGGTCAAGGGCAAGCCCGATCAGGTCAAGGAGTTCTTCAACGAGATGAGGAAACAACGCGGAGTTCTTCACTCCGGAATGACGATGAGCTCAACCGGCGACAAGCTTGATTGAGTAGGTTTTCACGGAAACGTCCGTGAATGGGGTGTGTCCCATGACCTCAAAAGAGGTGTTTATTGAAATTAGAAAATACAGGTACCTTGTTACTCATGAAGCTGAATCTATTTTAGACTCCATGGACAGTGCAGCAAATTGTTTTTTGTAATATGCAGGGTTGTAAACAGGCCCTCTTACCTGTGAATGTTTCGATTTTTATCCCTGAAAAGGGATGGCTTTCTAGCGATAGAGGCTTTTGGCGTAGTCCGCGCTTTCGTATTATCGCATGATAATACTTATCTATCGCTCCTTAAATTATTTAGTAGCACACTTATTATGACTTTTTCAGATAACCCATTTTCGCAGCAAGCACCCTCGCAAGCTCCATCTAAAAGAAAATTTATTCCGGCAATCCGAGGCCGTAATATTTGCAGGGGAAATAAGAATACGCACTTTTTCAAGAAAACCTTGAAGCTAAGCTAAATTGTGTCAAATTAATCCAACTGGCATTGGAAGATTATGATAAGGAGTGGAATAACCATGTTTTCAGACAACTTGCAAATAGCGCTTTTCAGCAAATGCGTTCAGGGGTATCCCTTGGGAAAACTGATCGATAGACTACAGAGGATGGAAATCAAACATCTGGATATTACAGTCCGCCCTGGAGGACATGTCGAGCCGGAAAAAGTCGAGGACCAATTGCCTGAGATCCATGAAATACTCTTAAAGGCAGGTATTTCCATTAATATGCTGACAACTAATATTCTTGACGCAGCGGATAGGCTTACGGTTAAAATATTGAAAAGTGCGGCTGCGCTGGGAATCAAATATTACAAACTGGGCTACTATACATATGAAGGTTTCGGAACCCTTTCCCGGCAGCGTGATGATGTAAAAAAAAGAGTGGAGGAACTTTCGAGACTTAACACCGAGATGGGATTGCATGGCGGATTCCATAACCATTCCGAGAATTTTTTCGGAGCATCATTATGGGACATCCATTATGTCATAAAAGATACAAGCCCCGTGGCGATTGGCGTATATTTCGATCCTGCGCACGCTGTCATAGAAGGGGGGAGTTCCGGTTGGAAAATGGGAATGGATCTTCTTGCAGACCGTATAACAATGTTGGCCGTAAAAGATTTCAGGTGGTTGGACAATAAAAATGGCTATGCGGGCGCACGCCGACACAGTATCGAGATATGTCCCCTTGAGGACGGAAATGTTCCATGGCCGGACGTCCTGCAGATACTGAAGAAAATAAATTTTAAAGGTCCAGTTTCCCTGCACAGTGAATACAAGGGTGCTCATAGTTTCAGAGATTTAAATACCGAGGAAGTCTTTGAGCAAACGGGAAAAGATCTTGCTTTTTTTAGAAAATTACTGAACCCGTGAGAAATGAAAGCAAATGAAAAGCATGGTGGACCGAAAGCGGCATCAGCTTAAACTCACTGTAGTTTTAGAATTATTTCCCGGGCCTTTTCTTCATAAATCGTCTGCCATTCGGGAGCAAGGAAGCACTCTGTAACTTCATATCCGCCGTTGTCATAATAGCTTGCTGGCGCGCCATAGTGCATATACCCATTTGAATATGCAGCCATGAAGGTGTGTTTATATGGCGACGCCTTTTTTATGTTTAATCCTATCTCGACAAGTGCTTCCAATGGCGCCGATATCAGTACGCATTCTCCTATTTTTATGCCCATTACCTCTGCCTTTACCGTTGATTCTCCAGACTCGTCATTTATCGCTTTATGCCGTTTTAATGTCGCGATATCGTCCTGGATTTTTGTAAGCTTCTCCATTACATGGATGTTCTTGAGATATTTTTCCAGGTTCGCTTTATTCACCAAATCAATATCGATAATCCCATTGTCATTCCTTTTTTCAGCATGTAAATATCTGTAGGAATAATCCAGCGGATACTCCGGACTGATGGCATATTTAATGTACAGAGGCATGAATGTCTTAATATTCAGACTTGCAAATCTTAAGGATTGAAGAAGTTCATCCTGCTCTCGCAAAAGCGCTTCAATACGTGCCGGAATATCGGTTCTTCTCGGGAATTCTACCGTCTCTGAAATTACGCTTAGGGATGCATTTGCGGTTTTGATATTTTCCAAAGCCTTTAATGCGCTTACTCCAAGCATCATTCCTGTCGACTCCGAATTCCGGGGCCTGGAAATATCCTTATAAAGAATCTCGCTGATGTCTCCGCCTGCTCCCTGCAAAAACAACGCCATGACATCATTTCCCAATGTCTCTTCAATTACTTTTGACGCAAATCCCGGATAATTTGCGGTGACGGCTCCGCCCGGAACACCTATCAGAGGATGACACGCGAAATTATAAACCACGGCAAATGGAGTATCATCCAAATGGTCGATCCTGATTATGCCGATTTCCGGATCAACAGGGCCAATACTTTCCACTTCTTCATCAGGAGGACATGGATTGGCTTGCCTCACTGTCCATGCTTTTCCGCTTTTCAGCCGGAGTGTTCTATTTATCATCACCCTATTTTCATAACCACTTCCGGCACCGATTTTTACCTCTATCATGTTTTGCATTGCCTGCCTGACAGCGTCAAAAGTTCTTTCGAGTTGTTCTTCAGGTTTACACAACATGGGTTCTGCTGTATGCGTGTGAGATGCGTTTACCAATACATTTTGTTCAGGAATGCCGAGTTCTTTCCCAATTCTATCACGAAGCCTTGCTAAAAAATCATCCCCAATATCACATATGCCTCCTATTGCTACGGCGTCCATTGCGATAATGACAACTTTCGTTTTCCCATCGTCCAGAACTAATGCTTTAGCATACAACGGATCGTTAACCATAACGCCCTTTTCATCGGTCGAAATTTCTCTCTTCGCAGCTCCTGCACACAGTTTATTTACATTGTCCATCTTATACCTCATAACGCTACTGTCCGGTAAATTTTTGGAAAAATTAACATAAACGGGAACTCGTTCACAATGCACTATAATACAATCTTCCGGCGGTTATTCAAATTTTTATCCCGGCATCGTTAAAGTGGTCCCCATGTCAAGGACAGCCGTTAACAAATTTTGAAGTGTGAAATCTTCTCCTTTTTTTGATTTCCGCGCGTCAGCGCGGTTCCCTGAAGTCGCGCGCCCAGGAATCTCCGGAGGAGACAAGCGCGACTTCCCCGTTAAAGTCGCCCATAGGCGAAACAGCCGCAGGCTGAATCCCCAGATAT